>OHDR01000850.1_pt1 | contig 11723 bp, 7 predicted proteins | sample 1567001 | NCBI WGS metagenome assembly OHDR01 (sample SAMEA3879553, study PRJEB24766) | human gut metagenome | biome: human-associated habitat; feature: feces | place: USA | collected 1985/1987 | reverse complement strand
CTTGCATGTGTTAAGCACGCCGCCAGCGTTCATCCTGAGCCAGGATCAAACTCTCATAAAAAGTTTGCCTTGTCAGTTATAAACTAACTAGCTTAAATAGTTTTACCAAAACTTACTGTTTAGGTTCGTGTATCTTTCGATACTCGCAAGATTCATTAATGAATCATTTTAAAATTCTCAAAGAATTTCAAGGTTGTCTTTCTATTCAGTTATCAAAGATCTGTATCACTCAAACCCAGTATTTATCTGGTGTTTTAAGTCTTATTTGTTACCGCTTACCGCGGCGACTTGTATATAATATCATCAGGTACACACATTGTCAACAACTTTTTTCAAAAAGTTTCAAAAAAGTTCAATTTTTTTCAATTATTGACTTTTAAACAGGACTGACATGCCTGCGAAGCCGCTTGTTTACTGGCTTTCTGCACATTTACACTGTAATCAGAAAGTAAAGACCTACTATTATATTCTTACATTCAATCCTAGTAGGTGAATTTTCTTGCTAATAGAGATATCTCAATAAGAAAAACCTACGCAAACATCCAATTTAGCTTATTGCGTAGGTCAATCACAAGCAATGTGTCGCTTTATTCTATGAAATTTGAAGAAAAAGACCTACAAAAGTACAATACTTAGATACTTTTGTAGGTCTCTGCTCCGAAACCATTGCAATATTATATAAAAACCACCCACTAATTCTGTTATCCGCTACATTCTAGTAGGCGTTTGCCCAATAGCGCATCACCGTAATGTATCACAATAACGCATCACCATAGCACAGCGCCATCGCGCATCCCCATAACATTATTCCTCAGCCCAAGCCACCATCACCTCAACACAAGCAGATATCCTCTGACATCAATTTCCCATTACAGGTCAAACAGTGACAACTGGTTGCTGTCTGTCATATCTCCAAGTATTCCAAGCTCTGAAAGCTTATCAATCGCTGACTGTCCTATCTTGGCTCGCTGGCGTAAGTCATCCTTTGATAAGAATTCGCCATCTCTGGCGGCTATCTCTATTGACTCTCCGGCGACTTCACCTACCTTTGATATAACCTTGAATGATGGCATAATCTTTCCATCAATTATCTGGAATGTTCTTGCCTTTGCCTTATATATGTCTATAGGTGTGAATTCATAGCCTCTTGCATGCATTTCCTGAACAATACGCATTACACCAAGTTCATCTTCTTCTGTATTAGAGATTGTACCTTCTGCTTTCTTGGCTTTGTACTCAGCAATGTAGTGTTCAAGCCTTACAGGGCTCATAGCCATTTTCTCATAGTCAAATGCTGTGGCTCTTATACTAAAGTAAGCTGTGTAATATGCAAGCGGATAAAATACCTTACAGTATGCAACACGCCATGCCATCATAACATACGCTGCAGCATGTGCCTTAGGGAACATGTACTTGATTCGCTCGCATGACCATATATACCAGTCCGGTACACCATGGTCAATCATATCCTGCTTCCACTCCGGCCATTCTTTACATTTGCCGGATGCGACCTTACCCTTTCGGACCATTTCCATTATCTTAAATGATTCCTCTGAATCAAGTCCCTTCTGGATAAGATATATCATAATATCGTCTCGTGTACATATAGCTGTTGAAATAGTAGCTTTTCCTTCTTTAATAAGAGTCTGTGCATTGCCAAGCCATACATCAGTACCATGCGCAAGTCCTGCGATACGTACAAGGTCTGAGAAATACTGCGGCTTGGTATCCATAAGCATCTGCATAGCAAAGTCAGTACCAAATTCTGGTATTCCAAGTGCTCCTAACTTTGTGCCGCCTATATCCTCAGGCTTGATTCCTAGCGCAGAAGTGTTCTGGAACAGTGACATAACCTCTTTAGAATCTAGTGGAATCTCAAGAGGGTCAATTCCCGTTAAATCCTGTAACATTCGTATCATTGTAGGATCAAGATGTCCTAAGATATCAAGCTTTAACAGGTTGTGGTCAATACTATGGTAATCGAAATGTGTTGTTACTATAGATGTCGTCATATCATTTGCAGGGTGCTGTACCGGTGTAAATGAATGAATCTCTTCACCAATTGGAAGTACAACAATTCCACCAGGATGCTGTCCTGTAGTTCTTCTTATATCAATACAGCCTTCTGCTATTCGTTCTATCTCACATTTTCTCTTAACAATAGGAGGCTTGCCCTCAAGTGCATTCTTTGCTGACTTCTCTTCAAAATACTTCATAACGAAACCATACGCCGTCTTTTCTGCGACAGTACCGATAGTTCCGGCTTTGAAAGTCTGTCCTTTTCCAAAGATAACCTCTGTATAGGCATGAGCCTTACTCTGGTATTCATTGGAGAAGTTAAGATCAATATCAGGCTCTTTGTTTCCCTTGAAACCAAGGAAAGTCTCAAACGGAATATCAAATCCCATCTTATTAAGCTTCGCTCCGCATTTTGGGCATATCTTATCAGGCATATCGCAGCCTGCGCCTCCGGCAAATGCTTTGACTTCATCTGAATAGAAATCATTATAATAGCATTTTGGACACAGATAATGCGGGCTTAACGGATTAACCTCGGTGATACCCGCCATTGTTGCTGCTAATGAAGAACCAACCGAACCTCTTGAACCAACCAGATAACCGTCATCATTAGATTTCCATACAAGCTTCTGTGCAATTATGTACATAACGGAATATCCGTTAGAGATAATTGAGTTCAACTCTCGCTCTAATCGCTCAGTTACTATCTGTGGAAGCTCCGGACCATATATCTCATGAGCTCTATTTTCACAGATCGTACGAAGCATCTGGTCAGAGTTCTCAATGAACGGAGGACATTTATCCGGTCTTACAGGCTCAATCTCCTCACACATATCCATAATCTTATTAGTGTTGGTTACAACAACCTCGTATGCCTTGTCGCTTCCGAGATAATCACATTCATGAAGCATTTCTTCAGTAGTATGAAGATACAGCGGTGCCTGATTATCCGCATCATCAAAGCCTTTTCCTGCCATGATAATTCTACGGTACACTTCATCCTCTGGATTTAAGAAATGCACATCACAGGTTGCCACAACAGGCTTGCCGAATTTATCACCAAGTTCTACTATTCTGCGGTTCAGATTGCGCAAATCCTCCTCATTCTGGACATAGCAATCCTCTTTCTCAATCATGAACCTGTTATTACCAATTGGCTGTATCTCAAGATAGTCATAGAAATTAACTATTCGCGCTATCTCTGCTTCTGAACGACCATTTACAAGACTTCTGAAAAGCTCACCTGCCTCACACGCACTTCCTATAATAAGACCTTCCCTGTACTGGTTAACAAGACTCTTCGGTATCTTAGGGAATCTGTTAAAGTACTGCAAATGTGATGCAGAAACAAGTCTGTACAGATTAATCCTTCCCATCTCATTAGAAGCAAGAATTATACAGTGATACTGATGAAGCTTCTTGATGGCGTTCTCATCCATCTTGCCTTCCTCATTAAGCTTATCAACGTCAGGAATATCCCTGTCGTAAAGCATTTTAATCATCTTGACAAATATGTCTGCAGTCGCAGCAGCATCGTCAACCGCCCTGTGGTGGCTTTCAAGTACAACATTAAGATGCTTTGTAAGCGTATCCAGCTTATAATTATGAAGATTTGGCATAAGAAACTGTGCAAGAAGCACTGTGTCTATAATAGTAGTATCCACATTTATACCAATCTTCTCTGCCTTATTGATTATGAAGCTCGTATCGAATTCCGCATTATGTGCAACCATAACAGCATCCTCGCAGAATTCAAGAAACTTAGGCAGAACCTCCTCTATCTTAGGTGCATTCATAACCATCTGGTCATTAATACCTGTTAACAAATGTAGAGAATCTGTCTACTATCTCACCATTGCACACCTTGACTGCACCTATCTCTATAATTCTGTCAACTTCCGCAGAAAATCCCGTTGTCTCAAGGTCGAACACAACATATGTATCGTTAAAGCTCTGTCCTCTCGGATTCGTTACTATCTGCTTGGTATCATCAACAAGATAAGCCTCGACTCCGTATATTATCTTAAAATCAAGCTTCTCACCCTTCTTGGCATAAGAGCCTTTGAGGTCGCTCATCGTATGGAATGCATCTGTAAATGCCTGCACAACACCGTGGTCAGTAATTGCAATTGCCTTATGTCCCCATCTGATTGCCTGTTTGATAATATCAGATACATAAGACACACCATCCATATCACTCATCTTAGTATGGCAGTGCAGCTCAACTCTCTTATGAAGTGCGAGGTCATTACGCACCTGTCTTGTATCAGAGCCTTTTCTTATGCCCCACACATTGGCAATTGATATTTCCTGGTCGTATTTGTCAAATGTAGCATTACCCTTAATCTTTAAGAAATTTCCCTTCTTGATAACACCTGAAAGCTCCGGTACCTGCTCATTTTTTGCAAATACCTTTACTGTAATTGTGTCTGTAAAATCTGTGACATTGAACATAATAATAGTTCTTTCGTTACGGATTTCACGCATTTCAACATTACGGACCATACCAGAGATAATAACATCTCCGATTGCCGTATCTATCTGTTCAATCGGTGTTACATCACCGTCAAAATCTCTTCCATATAAAACATCTTCGTTAGCAGGCTTTCTGCTGTATGTCTTAAGCTCTTCCCTGCCTCTGTTATCGCTTGCAAAAAATGCTGCTCTAGCCGCCTTCTGCTTGGCTGCTGTCTCAGCTTTCTTTGCTGCCTTCTGTTCAGAAGTAAGCTTCTTATCATCCCTGCCGTCGGCATTATCTTCTGCTGCCGCCATCATATTATTTTCAATTTCTTTGACACGAAGATTAATCCTGTATGCATTTTCTCTCTCGTACTGGCTTTCCTTCTTCTTGGCATACTGATACTCAACATCTATCTCAAACCCGAATCTGTTCAGGAATATTTTCTTGAAATAATCTGTCAGTGTATCAGCATACTGATGTGCAAGGAAACTGTCCTCAATCGTGAATACAAGCATATCCTCTTTCTCAAACTCCCACTGGGAATTCTTTAAAAGATTATACTCAAGTGTCCAGTATTTCTCCAGCTCTGCAAGGATACTGTCATAATATATATCCATTACAGTCTGTGGCGTATACTGTGCTGACAAAACATATCTGTCGATAATCCGCACGTCCATGTTGGATATACGGAATATCTGTTTCTTTAATGCATCCTCAACCTTGAATATTATTGGTTTTTCTATTACCCTGTCACTCTTTATATATACGCGTGCCAGAGAATTGGTCGATGTTTTCGAGACTTTAGTTACTTCAACATTCTCAAAATACACCGCCAGATCCTCTGGCAGCTTCAGCGTCTTAAACACTTCAAAAAATCTGTACATATGTATCACTCATTCCAATTATCAAGTTCATACCTGAGTGTATCAAGAAGCTCCTCTTCTGGAACTTTCTTAATAATCTCTCCATGTTTAATAAGTACTCCGCAGCCGTCACCGCCTGCAATTCCAAGATCAGCTTCCTTTGCTTCTCCCGGTCCGTTAACTACACATCCCATTACAGCAAGCTTCAAGTCAAGGTCATACCCTGAAACCATTTTCTCAACCTTTCCTGCAAGGTCTATAAGATCAATTCTTGTTCTTCCGCATGTAGGGCATGAAACAACTTCTATTCCGCCTTTTCTTAAGCCCAGAGTCTTAAGTATCAGTTTCGCAGCCTCTATTTCCCTTACAGGATCATCTGTAAGAGAAACTCTTATTGTATCGCCAATTCCCTGATTAAGTATAAGACCAAGTCCGATTGATGACTTAATGCTTCCTGAGAATATCGTTCCAGACTCAGTAATTCCAACATGAAGCGGATGATTAGTCTGTTTTGCAATAAGCTCATGTGCTTTAACACACATCATTACATCAGAAGATTTGATGCTGACAACAAGATTATCATAACCTAAGTCTTCAATAATCTTAACCTTGTCAAGTGCGCTCTCAACTATTCCCTCTGCTGTTACTCCGCCATATTTCTCAATAAGGTCTTTCTCAAGTGAACCGCTGTTGACACCAACCCTGATTGGTATATTTCTTTCCCTTGCAACATCAACAACAGCCTTTATCTTGTCTGTTCCTCCAATATTGCCCGGATTAATTCTAATCTTGTCAGCCCCATTCTCTATTGCCATAATAGCCATCTTATAGTCAAAATGTATATCAGCAACGAGAGGTATCTCTATCTGCTTCTTTATCTCTTTGATTGCAAGTGCAGCTTCCTTAGTTGGAACTGTGCATCTGATAATTTCACAACCAGCTTTGGTAAGCTCCTTAATCTGTGCTACTGTTGCCGCAACATCTTCTGTATGTGTATTAGTCATTGACTGGATAAGAATAGGATTGCCGCCACCTATAACACGGTTTCCTATCTTAACAACCTTAGTATTATCTCTGTACATAACCCCTGTGTCCTTTCTGTATTAGAACAATGCCATTATATCTTTAAGCAATACAACAATCATAAGTATAACAAGAAGTATCATACCTATGAAATTAACAATTCCTTCATGCTCTCTCTTAACCGGCTTGCCTCTTAATGCCTCTATTATAAGGAATACAAGTCTGCCTCCGTCAAGTGCCGGAATTGGCAGCAGATTCATTACTCCTAAGTTGGCACTGATAAGTGCTGCAAGATTCATAAGATTAAGGAATACATAAAATGCACCATCTGCCTTACTTTCTTCAACAATCTCACTCATTGTGCTGACAGTTCCAACAGGTCCTAACAATGAGTCAAATCCAATCTTTCCTGTAAATAACATTCCAAGACTCTGGATTACAGTCTTGACACTGTATCCGACTTCTTCCACTGAATACTTAAGAGTACCAATAGGAGAAGTCTTTACTCTGTCTCCATAAACAACAAAGCCTGTATCATAGCTTTCAACTTCAACCATCTTAGGTTCAACTGTCACATCAACATTTTTTCCATCTCTTGCAACTGTGAATACAACCTTATTGCCGCCGCTTGATGTAATAGCTTCTGTCACATTGGAACTATTCTTCATTGCAGTACCATCAACTGCTTTGATAACATCATTAGCTTTAAGTCCCGCCTTTTCAGCCGGAGAATCCTTGGTAACAGAACTTATGAGACAATTCTCATTCATCATGATTCCAACCTGATACTTCTGCTGCTTAATATGCTGCGGAGTAACAGTTGTTGTCATCTTTTCACCGTCTCTTGTAAATGTTATGTTAAGAGTCTTATCTGCATTATAAGCCCTGTAGAAATAAAAATCCCTGTAAAATGTTACCTTATGTCCATTAACCTTAGTTATGACATCACCTTCCTGAAGCCCTGCTTCTGTGGCTGGCGAATTATCTTTAACAACATCAATGTCACATGGATCATAGCCAAGACTTCCGACAATAACTACTGCACACACGAAAGCAAGAAGGAAATTAAATACCGGACCTGCTGCTATGACAGCAATTCTTGCCCAGACTGATTTGCTTGCAAATGACTTTTCCATGTCATAACCATTTTCGATAGCAAGCTTTCTTTTCTTAGCTTCTTTTTCTTCATCCGTAAGCTCTTCGTCATTATCTTCTTCTGACTGTATAACACTCATCTCAAGGAACTCATCACCAAGCATCGTACATGCACCGCCAAAAGGAAGTGCTTTAATACAATATTCCGTCTCACCTTTTCTGAAATGTATCAGCTTAGGTCCGAATCCGATTGAGAATTCAACTACCGTTATTCCATTAGCCTTAGCTATTATAAAATGTCCGAATTCATGGACAATAACAATTATACTGAGTACAAGAATCGCCAGAAATACATTAAGAACCAACTTCTACCACCTGCTTTCTATCATGTCTGTTACTATCTTCTGTGTAGAAAGAATCTGCTCTACAGTTGGATTATTAATATAATCCACTTCATTCATGGCGTATTCTATAATATCCGGAATATCCAGATATTTTATCTTTCTGTCTAAAAATCTTGCTACAGCTACTTCATTGGCCGCATTAAGCGCAGTCGGGATATTTCCTCCACGAGCTGCTGCCTCATAAGCAAGCTTAAGTCCCTTGAAAGTCTCCATATCCGGCTTTTCAAATGTAATATTAGCCAGTTCGTAGAAATCAAGTCTTTCTGTGTTAAGCTCTCTTCTTTCAGGGTAATAAAGAGCATACTGTATAGGAAGTCTCATATCAGGACTTCCAAGCTGTGCCATTACAGCTCCATCCTTGAATTCAACCATTGAATGAATTATGCTCTGTGGCTGGACTATAACCTGAACCTTTTCGGCAGGTACTCCAAAAAGCCACTGTGCCTCCATCACCTCAAGCCCTTTATTAACCATAGTAGAAGAATCTATTGTTATCTTGCGTCCCATAGCCCAGTTAGGATGCTTAAGTGCATCCTCTAACTGTACATTTTCAAGGTCAGCTCTTTTCTTTCCTCTGAATGGACCACCAGAAGCTGTAAGAAGAATCTTCTCTATCTCACCACGGTTCTCACCGTTAAGGCACTGGAATATTGCTGAATGTTCACTGTCAACAGGATATATATTAACATTACATTCCTTAGCAAGACTCATAATAATATGACCTGCACACACAAGTGTCTCTTTATTGGCAAGTGCAATGTCCTTATGTGCTTTGATAGCTTCAACTGTAGGTGTAATTCCCATCATACCTACAACCGCTGTGACAACAATTTCTGCACTCTCAATTGTTGCAGCCTCAATAAGACCTTCGTCACCACTTACAATCTTAACATCAATATCACCGATAAGAGTCTTTAACTCTGGAACAAGTTCTTCTTTACCTATACATACAAGCTGTGGCTTGAACTCACGGACCTGTTCTGCAAGGTCAGAAACCCTTGTACCCGCTGCAAGTGCAACTACATTAATATCAGCATTTCTTCTAATAACATCTAATGTCTGTGTTCCAATTGAACCAGTTGAACCAAGTATCGAAACGTTCTTCATTATCAACCTCCAAAGACTTTGTTAATAACCTCTATTGACCAGTAAACAACAGGCGCAGTGAATATAGCACTGTCGAATCTGTCCATAATTCCACCATGTCCCGGTATTAACTTTCCATAGTCTTTCACATCATGATTTCTCTTAATAGCAGATGCAGCCAGGTCTCCGAATATAGACAGGAATGCACCTATGAAGCTGGCTATTGCAAATGTATATACAGGATGCACAAGTACATCTGACATCTTAGAGCTTATGGCAAATCCATATCCAAAGCCAAGAAGTGTCGCACCGACAACTCCTCCTATTGCACCTTCGTAAGTCTTCTTAGGTGAAAGCTTTGGAGTCATCTTATGCTTTCCAAGAAATACACCTGTGAAATATGCACATGTATCATTGCCCCATGAAGACACGAATATAAGCCATACGATATATATTCCGTCCTGCAGCATTCTTACCTGATAGATATAAGAAAGTGTTACAGCAACATACACTATACTGAAGAATACCCACATAACATCTTCTGTCTTATATTTTGGAAATGTAAATACATATACTGACATCATAAGTATGCATGAAGCTACAAGAAGCAGTAAAATATATGCCGGATCATTAAGCAAAAGAATAAAATAATAAGTAATTGCCGCTATATATCCTACAACTGCCAGTCCTGTCTTCTCAAGCTTCTTAACTTTAATAAGCTCATACATTCCAACAAGTGAAATAAACAGACTGAACCCGAATGTAACCCAGCCTCCAAAATACAGGCATGTGAAAAGTATGACTATGAGCACAGCTCCGCTCATAATTCTTGTACGCATAATCTACTCCTCCTTAACTCCGCCGAATCTTCTTTCCGTCTTATTATATTTCTCAAATGCTTTAATAAGTTCTTCCCTGTCAAAATCAGGCCAATAAATATCTGTGAAATAAAATTCTGTATAAGCAAGCTGCCAGCACAGATAATTAGATAATCTCTGCTCACCGCTTGTTCTTATAAGTAAATCTGGATCTGGCAATTCCCAAGTATCAAGATTATTACTTATTGTATCTTCATCTATATCTTCAGGCTTAAGACTTCCTTCTGATACCTTGCCGGCAATCTTTCTTACCGCTCTTGTTATCTCATCTCTTCCACCATAATTAATGGCTATAGTAAAATTAAGCCCTGTATTATTCTTGGTTTTCTCTTCAAGATTATTGATACTGTCTATAATATCCTGGCTGAGTTCATCTTTTCTTCCAATAACCCTGCATCGCACATTATTCTTCATGGATTTCTTAACACAATCCTTAAGATAAGTTCTTAAGATTCCCATAAGAGTACTTACTTCTTCCGTTGAACGTTTCCAGTTCTCTGTTGAAAAAGCATATACAGTAAAATACTTTACACCAAGCTCATCTACGACATAAAGCATATCTTCTTACAACTTTGCTTCCCTGCACATGTCCCATTGTTCTTGGGAGATGTCTTTTCTTAGCCCATCTTCCATTACCATCAAGAATAACGGCAACATGCCCCGGAATCTTTAATCCGAGACTCTCGTTAAATGTATCCATATCTATGATTCCTCTCGCAATTCATTCAATTACAAAAAGGCTGTTGTAAAATATCCAACAGCCCTGACATTTTCTTAAACTGTAAGTATCTCTTTCGTCTTATCATCTATAGCACTATCAATCATAGCAATATACTTATCAGTAATCTTCTGAATTTCATCCTCTGAATTCTTAGCTTCATCATCAGAGATATCTCCTGCCTTGTTCTCTTTCTTTATTGCATCGTTGGCATCTCTTCTGATATTACGGATAGCAACCTTGGCATTATCACCCTTCTTCTTGATATCCTTAGCAAGTTCTTTTCTTCTGTCTTCTGTTAATTCAGGGAACACAAGTCTGATTGTCTTACCATCATTGTTAGGTGTAAGTCCTAAATCTGATACAAGAATTGCTTTCTCAATATCCTTAATAAGGCTTGCTTCCCAAGGCTGAATCTGAATCATTCTTGCTTCTGGTACAGAAACATTGGCAACCTGCTGGATTGGTGTAGGTGTTCCATAATAATCAACTCTTAATCTGTCAAGAATATGTGGGTTAGCTCTTCCGGCTCTTATTGTTACATATTCTTCCTTTAAGTTGTCAACTGACTTCTGCATTCTTCCTTCAATATCTTTAATATTTTCCATAAAATCCTCCATTAATATTATATTAATCAACAGTTACTACTGTTCCATTAAACTTTCCTGATAAAGCATTAACTATGCTGTTCTCTTCTTCGAGTCCGAATACCATAAGAGGCATCTTATTCTCCATACACATAACTGAAGCTGTCATATCAATAACTCCAAGCTTCTTCTCAACAACTTCTTTGATTGAGATTGTATCATACTTCTTAGCCTCTGGATTAAGCTTAGGATCGCTGTCATATATTCCATCAATCGCCTTAGCAAGAAGAATAGCATCTGCATCAAGCTCAATAGCTCTTAATACAATACCTGTATCTGTTGAGAAATATGGATGACCTGTTCCTCCTGCAAAGAATACAACCATGCCTTTCTCAAAATACTTATTAGCTCTGTCCTTAGAGAAAAGCTTTGTCATGCTTCCACATTCGAATGGTGTAAGAATATTAGTCTTAAGTCCCTGTGAACGGAATATCTCTGAAACATATATACAGTTCATAATTGTTGCAAGCATACCTATCTGGTCAGCCTTAGTTCTGTCAATATTATCATTAGAACGGCCTCTCCAGTA
>OHDR01000830.1_pt1 | contig 11912 bp, 10 predicted proteins | sample 1567001 | NCBI WGS metagenome assembly OHDR01 (sample SAMEA3879553, study PRJEB24766) | human gut metagenome | biome: human-associated habitat; feature: feces | place: USA | collected 1985/1987 | reverse complement strand
ATATGCAGTACACATACGATAGATCGAATTTTCGACGCGTTGGACCTCAGCTCCGGAGACGAGCATTCGGCTGCCAATCTCCAGAACATTAAAGAGCATGTGTTCAGCTTGTTTCGGCGTAAGTCGTAATTTCTTTCTCTTCATAAGAATCCTCTGATTTTATAAAATTATGTTAAGTGTTTGTATTATAGGGTTTAGTGTTTTCTTGGGCTTCGTTTTACATATTCACCGAGTCCAGGTGTTCCGACAAAGTCTCCATTGTCATATACAACATTTCCACGAAGGTAAGTACGGATTGGATAACCGTGTAACTGTTTTCCTTCCCAGATCGTATGATCCAGATCAGAGTGCATATTATCAACGCTGATCGTGAAGTCTTTGTCTTTGTCGTAGATAACGATGTCAGCATCTTTACCTACACTGATAGATCCTTTGTTGTCGCATCCAAAGATCTTGGCTACGTTTGTAGAGCATAATTCAACAGCTCTCTCAAAAGTGATCTTTCCGCTATTTGCGGCATCCAGCATATATGGATATAAGTTTTCTACACCAGGGCACCCGTTAGGGATCTTTGTAAAGTCATCTTTACCCCAGTCTTTTTCATAACTCTGGAATGGGCAGTGGTCAGTAGCAACTGTATCGATCATTCCATTCTTAATTGCTTTCCATAAAGCATCCTGACTTTCCTGTCCTTTCATAGGAGGAGAGCAGACGAAGTTTCTTCCATCTTCGCGTTTGTATACGTCGCATGTAAATTCCAGATACTGTGGACATGTTTCAACGAATACGTCAGCACCTTCTTCTTTGGCTTCGATACAAGCTTCCAGACCTTCTTTATCTGCCATATGAACCAGATATAAAGGAGCATCTAAATGCTTAGCCCAGTGAACAGCACGTTTGTCGGCCTCAGCTTCTACGAATTCAGGACGGCTCATGTAATGATACCAAGCGCTTGTTTTACCTTCACTTAAGAATTTCTCTGTATAATAATCGATCAGATCAGGGTTTTCAGCGTGGATATTGATCATCGCTCCAAGTTCTTTTGCACGAAGCATCAGTCTTGCAAGCATTCCGTCATCTACCATCATTCCTTCTTTTTTGTAAACAAGGAAGCATTTGAAACTTGTGATACCTTCAGCAACTGCCTTTTCCATTTCTTCAAGGATCTCACCTTCATTTAAATCAGTGATGCAGCAGTGCATTGCATAGTCTACGCAGGCTTCTTTCTCTAAAACTTCTTTCTTGGAGTTAACTAATCCGCGGATCGTTTCTCCTTTGTGCTGTACAGGATAGTCAAAAATCGTTGTGACACCACCACAGGCAGCAGCACGAGTACCTGCCATGTAACTGTCAGCGGAAACAGTTCCACCAAATGGCATAGCCATATGTGTATGTGCATCTAAAGCACCAGGAAGAACTAATTTACCAGCGGCATCATAAATTTCTTTCGCATCTGCTTCAATATTTTGTGCCATGGCAGCGATCTTTCCGTCTTTCACTGCAACATCGCATAAAAAACTTTCGGTAGAGGTTACGACGGTTCCATTTTTAATGATCAAATCGAATTCTTTCATATTACTAAGACCTCCTTATCAATGTGATATTTCTTATTCGTACTTAGTTTTGATTTTGATTTCGTGTTCTTCACGTCCAGGTTTAATAACGATCTCACCAGGAGTGATTCAGGCATAGATGACATCCAACACATTTATCTGTATTTAATCTTGGACGACGAGCTTCCTCATCCCAGTCAATTGCCTGATGTCCACCATCAAAGCATGATACATAGCATCTACCACATCCAGCACAAGCATCTTCATCAAATTTAGGAAGCAGTTTGAAACTTCGATCAAGATCTTCGGCAGGAACAATATTAGGAAGGGCAAGACCTACCAGATCAGAAAGTTTTTCAATACCATTATCTTCCATGTAATGAGATAATCCGCTGATCATGTCTTCAACGATGCGGTATCCATACTGCATAACTGCCGTAGTTACCTGAAGGTTAGAAGCACCAACAAGGATAAACTCTAAGGCATCTCTCCAAGTTTCGATTCCACCAACACCAGTGATAGGCACATTAACCAGATCTGGATGCTGTTTCATCTGTGTAATGAAACGAAGAGCAATAGGTTTAACTGCAGCTCCTGAGTATCCGGAAATAGAAGATTTACCGTTTACAACAGGCATAGCAGTGATGTTTTCGATATCAATATTTGTGATCGCTTTCACTGTATTGATGGCAGCGATACCAGCAGCACCACCTTCCATAGAAGCAATCGCAGGAATTTCCATATTTCCAATGTTTGGAGTCATTTTAGCGATGACAGGAAGATGTGTAGCAGCTGTAACAACTTCACAATAATGTTTTACTAACTCTGGATTCTGTCCAACGTCAGATCCCATGGCATGAGATGTCATCTGAGGACAAGAGAAGTTACACTCGATCATGTCAACACCAGCTTCTGTAACAGCTTTTGCAAGTGTTGTCCATTCTTCATCATTACTTCCCATGATACTTGCAACGATGACTTTGTTTGGATAATCCTGTTTTAAGCGGCGCATATATTCTAAGTTCACTTCTAATGGCTTGTCAGAAATCTGCTCCATATTCTTGAAACCAACCCAAGGAGTTCCTTCTTTTGTAGTGATATCAAAACGAGGAGAACACTCGTCTGGGATAAAGATACCAATTGTTTTATAATAAATTCCACCCCATCCAGCTTCAAGGGCTTTTGCACACATTTCATAGTTACTTCCTACTGGAGAAGAAGACAGGAAGAATGGGTTTTCACATTTAACTCCTAAAAAATCAATAGATAAATCTTTCTTTAATGACATAATCAATGCCTCCTTTCTATTTGTTCAGATATGCAGCGATCATAGCAGCAGCATCTTTACCTTCAGCAACAGCCTGTACAACAGTCTTTCCACCATTTACCATATCTCCACCAGTAAATACTTTTCCGCCAGCTTTGATATCTTTTGTAGTGTCACAAGCAGCCTGTCCAATAGCAAATACAACCTGATCAGCTTTCATGGTAAGTTCGGATTCATTGTCACGTCCATTAAATTTCATTGCAGTTACATGACCTTTACTACCGATGATCTCACCTGGTGCAAATTCCTGAATGATAGGAATTCCCATGCTCTGTACAGCCATAACTTCATCAATATCAGCAGGTGCTTCTTCAATTGTTCTTCTATATACGATTGTAGCTTTTGCACCCAGCTGTTTTGCTGTTGTTACACAGTCCATGGCAACGTCACCACCACCGATCACTAAAACAGTATCTCCAAGAGTCATGTTTTCTTTATTTAAGCGGGCATCTTTTAAGAAATCGATCGCACTTACAACACCATCAAGATCTTTTCCTGGGATATCAATGACTTTAGATTTCCATAATCCTGTTCCAACGAAGACTGCATCATACTCAGCTTTTAATTCTTCTAAGCGTGCAGCATCGATCGTTTCATTAAACTTAAATGTTACACCAAGTTTTTCGATTGTTGCAATATCGAAATCAACAACTTCCTGAGGTAATCTGGAAGGAACGATTCCGTATGTTAAAACACCACCAGCTTTTTCATTTGCTTCATAGATTGTTACATCATATCCAAATAATGCTAACTCTCTTGCGCAAGCTAAAGAAGCAGGACCAGCTCCAACACAGGCGATCTTTCCATCACGTTTTTCTTCTACATGAAGGAATTCCATACCCTCGCGTTTTTCCATTTCAACTAAGAATTTCTGAAGCTTTCCGATTTCGATCGGTTTATCAATTCCAGTACGGCTGCAAGCCTGTTCACACAGCTGACCATAAGGACAGACTTCTGCGCAACAACCAGCTAATGGATTGTTTTCACGGATTGTTTCAGCAGCACCTTTAATATTTCTAAAACGCAGGGAACGGATGAATTTTGCTGGATCCGTTTTTGCTGGGCAGCTTTTGCTGCAAGGGGCATCATGGCAGAGAAGACATCTGGATGCTTCTTCCATGGCTGTTCTTAAATTGTAGCCCTGTTTCATTTCTTCTGCGTAAGCTTTTTTAATTACTTTACTCATCTTTATTTCACGCTCCTTTGAAAATTTGTTTCACTCTTATTTCTTAATTAATTATCTTTACCAAATTTTGCTGCCAGAAATCTTCCAGAATAATCGCAGCATACACCGAGAATATTTCCTAAGACAAGGCAGATGCAAAGCATTTTCCAATCTCCGCCACTGGCAAAAGCAGAAAAACCGCCCATGAAAGTGTTAGGAACCAAGGATAATAGATCGATCTTTGATTGATAGCAGATCAGCCAGGAGAAAGCTCCAGTTACGATCGCACCAAACAAAATGCCACTGTTGATATTTCCTGACATGATAATACACATACCCCAGAGAAGACCAACATAGTTACTGCACATGGATTTAATAAAACCGGTTTTTCCACATCCGGCTGAGAAATAAGAAGTACAGCCGACGAAGCCCATCCAGGTAGCAAGTCCAAGAACTGAACCGATACCTTGCCAGAGTCCGCAGAAAATTCCAGTGCCAAGTGCATTTGCCATAACTACACTCATATGAAACTCCTTTCTTTATTTTTCTCCACGAATGACTATGATTGTATTTTAAGGGATACATGAGATGGAATGTAAAGAGCTTATTTTCTGAAAATGAGAAAAAATATCAAGAAAAAGAAAAAAGTTTACACGTAACAGATTGTTTATAAATACAATAATTGGAAAAAGATTGACAAAAAAACGACGATATTTAGACAATATGTTTAATAACTTGCAGAAAAATTGTGCATTACTTATAAAAAATAGACAGAAACAACTCTCCAGTTAGGGGAAAGTATTTCTTGCTTCATTAGAAAAATAACAATTAAATTTTCTATATAATAGAAAGAAAATATAAATAACAGAAAAATTACAAAAATGTATTGACAAAAATACAATCCAATGTTACCATCACAGTACAAAGTAATATTTAGAAAATGATTCTAAATAATAGAACTCGAAAAACGGAGGTAAGAGCTATGATCGGAAAGAAAGTTGTACATCACATGATGATGAGTGAGAAAGATGCTCACTATGTAGGTGGACTCGTTAATGGAGCAAGAATCGTTGTTCAGTGGGGCGATGTAGGAACAGAACTGATGGTATATGCGGACGGAGATATTAGTTTGTTCTTAGGATATGAGAAAATCGAATTTACAGCACCAGTCTATGTAGGCGACTTTATGGAATATGTAGGATGGATCGAAGAAGTAGGAAACCAGTCTTACAAATGCAAGTTCGAAGCATGGAAGGTAGCAACAATGCTTGATCGTACAGATGCGGATATGGAAGGAATCGAGCATACAGCGGCAACAGCATGTGAACCACCAATTCTTTGCGCAACAGGAACAGGAAGTTTATATATTGCGAAGAAAGACCAGAGAGGACCACAGGAAGAATCATTCAAAGACTTGAAACATCGTGCATAAGATTTTAGATCGAGAGTTATATATAGAAGAAAGAGAAAAGATCAAGAGACGGATTTAGTCAAAATACCGTCTCTTTTTTCGATTATATATGAAGTGTTTCAAAGTTTAGAAAAAAGTTTGAGATAGAAGAAAAATATTTTGCATAGTGAAGACGGGGTTTGATATAATGATAGTGATCAAAAGAGGATATAAAAACGGATAAACGGGAGGAAAGTCATGGCACAGGAACCAAAATATCCAGTGCAGACGGTAATGAAAGCACTGGAATTGTTAAATCATCTTGCAAAGAATACAGGGAATCTTGGAGCAGGAGTCAGCGAATTAAGCGATGCATTAGGAATCGGAAAGAGTACAGTCCATCGTTTATTAGATACACTGCAGTATTATGGTTATATTGAAAAGAGTGAAGAAACAAACAGATATCGTCTTGGCTGGGAATTATATAAAGTAGGACTGTCAGTTCCAGCACAGAACCAACTATTTAATATTGACCGTACACATTTATTAGAACTTGGAAAGAAATTAAACGAAACGATCGATTATGGAACGATCAAAGGAAAAGAAACGATCATTATTTCCAAGATGGAATATACGAGCAATGGCATGAACAACAGTGTAAGCCCGGGCGAGTATGAATCCATTCATGCAACAGCACTTGGAAAAGTGATGATCAGTGAGATGAGCGAGGAAGAGATTTATAAGTTATTCGAAGATAAAGAAGAACTTCCAGCATATACACCACATACGATCTTAACTGTCAGTGAGCTGATCCATGAGGCAGAGAAAGTGAAGAAACAGGGATATGGGGTCAATGACGAAGAATACTGGATCGGGATGTATTGTATGGCAGTGCCTGTAAGAAACTACACAGGAAAGATCGTGGCAGCAGTCAGTGCAAGTATTCCGGTATTTCGTGTGGATGATAAGAAGAAGGAATTTGTGCTGGATGAACTTAATAGGACTGCTGGGCAGATATCTAAGGAGCTTGGGTATTTGGGGTAGATGTGATCTTAGAAGATCTTTCTGAGATCACCAAAATGTTATAACGCAAAAAGGACACGGAATGATCACTACTAGTTCCGTGTCCAATTTTATATTAAAAAACATTATTAAAATTTTAATAGCGAAAGTTATAAATTGATATTTTTTCGTGTACGAGCAACATTCGTAGAATCACGAGAAATAAGTTTTGATTTGTATTCAATACGGATCACACATTTATCATCTTGAACGAAGAAGTCATCCTTTTCCTGAATCTTCTCATAGATCATATCAAATGCTTTCTTTCCTTTGTCTTCCATGTAATGCTCCACAGTCGTCAATGAGATTGGAAGCAGACTGGAAGCAAAGTCATTGTCAAACCCACATACACTGAAATCGTCTGGAATCTGATAGCCTTTTTTAAGGATCGCATCCATGATCCCATAAGAAACCATATCGTTGTTACCGATGAATGCAGTAAGATTTGCGAGATTTCTGTCATCAAGACATTCATTGCATAATTGATAACCAACGCCGTGTTCTAAGAAAATATTTTTACGTTCAAGTTCTGGATCGATTTTGGCTTCTTTTACAATGATATTATAAGGTTCATTCATACAAAGTTTCTTATAGGTGTTTTGAATTGCTTTTAAACGTTGATAACGCATGGCAAGAGACAGGCTTTTACCAATCGTGGTTGTTAAAAATGCGATATTACGGTGTCCAAGTTCATATAAATGTTCAGCCATCAAAACTCCGGCAGTATAGTTACTTGTCTCGATGACATTCAGATCAATATCCGTTGTTTTATCTCCGATAACGATCACGGGATATTTCTTAGCAACCTTTTCTAAAAACTGTGGGCATTGGGGCATCATAGTAAAAACAATACCACTGACATGCAGTTTGATCATATCCTGAAGGAACTCTTTTTCCAAGGCTTCATCACGGAAAGTCGTGATGATCAAAGTTTTAAATCCTTTTTGATAAGCAGCCTGTTCAATGGATTGTGCGATCGTAGAGTAATAAGAGTTTGATATGTTAGGGCAAAAAATAGCAATATATTTTGCGGATCTTTGAGTATTGTAAGCGGGTGTACCATTCTTTTTTGGGGAAGAAGAAATCTCATATCCTAATTTTTTCGCAGAGGACAGAACCTTTTCAACCGTTTTATCGGAAAAAGAAACTCCTTCGCGTTTATTTAAGATCATGGAAACAGAACTTACGGAAACACCTGAATCATTTGCAATGTCTTTTAATGTAACTTTTTTATAATATGACATAAATCCCTCCTGAATAACATTAAAAGTTTAATAAAAAACAGAAAGAAACTATTCAAAATAGACAAAAATTGATGAGAATTATTAGTCAATAATCTGTATTTTTATTAAAACAATTAAAAATAATTGAATAAAACAATTGAAAAAGTTAAAATTCAATTAAAGAAACAGAGATACAAAAATTAAAAGTTTAATTAATTTTAACACATTTATTATTCCGGAACAATAAAAATGTATTCTCGAGAGCGTGATATGAAAAAGGAGGTTGCATTTATGAAAGTTATTCAGATTTCAGATTTCCATTTAAGAGGTGATGGGAAATTATCTTTCCAGAAAGCAGATACAATGAAAGCCTTGCATCAGACGATTGATTATTTTTGTTCAATGAAGGATTATGAATTACCAGAATTTTTTGTAGTGACTGGGGATTTGTCTGAGGGTGGAACAAGGGAAGGATATGAGTTTATGAGAGAGGGACTTAGAAAACTTCCAAGACCAGTCTACATTGTTCCTGGGAATCATGATAAAAGAGACTTCTTTTTAGAAATGTTTACAGAGGAAACTTCGGTAAAAGAGGATATCAAACCTTATATCTGCTATACAATCGATGAATATCCAGTTCGAGTGATCGTAATTGATACAAGCAAACCATCTTGTCATTCGGGTGGATTAAGCGATCGGGTAGCAGAGTGGCTGGAAGAAAGAATTACAGAATATCCTGAGAAACCAACATTAGTATTTACACATCATCCACCATTTGTAACAGGATTGCCAGCAATGGATGAAGGATTTGATCAGGCAGACAGACTTGCACAGATCTTAAATAAACATGAAAATGTTACGTTATGTTGTGGTCATATGCATACTGCTATTTTTACATCATGGCATAAAATTCCATGTGTGACATGTCCACCGATCGCAATGCAGATGGAAGTTGATTTTAGGGGGAAAAATGATATAAATCTTACAGAGGAAGAGAAAAAAGAGGAATTTAAAGGTGGAGGAGATCGCTTCTTCCTTGGAAATCCAGGATATTTGATTCATGATCTTCAAGGAGATCGCATTAATACACATTATCAGACAATTCCAACGGGTGCTGATTATTCAGGACCATGGCCATTTAAATACTATGAAGGGGAAGAAGATTAACAAGAAGGAGGATAAAATATATGGAAAAAAATAATTTTCGAAAAATTGCAACGATCACATTGTTTGAAAGTGCGGTGCAATGGTATTGTTTCTTATTATATGGAACAGCGGCAGGAACTGTGTTTCATAAAGTGTTTTTCTCACAGACAGGAAATGGAACAACAGCGCTGATTCTTTCTTATATGTCATTTGCGATTGGATATATTGCAGGTCCATTTGGTGCGGTTTTCTTTGGACATATTGGCGATAGAAAAGGTCGAAAAGTTACGATGTATGCCTCTTTATTGATGATGGGAATTTCGACATCGATCATCGGAATCCTGCCGCCAGCAGCAAGCGCAGGAGTCGGAGTAGTTATCGTTCTTCAGTTAATGCGTCTGGCACAATGCTTTGGACGTGGTGGAACATGGGGTGGAGGAATCTTAATGGCATACGAAAATGTGCCAGAGAATAAGAGATCTTTCTATGCAGCGATTCCACAAATCGGTCTTCCGATAGGATTCGGATTATCTTCTATTTTGATCGCAGTACCAACATTGTTATTACCAGAAGATATTTTCTTTACATGGGGATGGAGAATTCCTTTCTTGGCAGCAATTATCTTGACAGTGATCGTTATCCGTCAAAAAGGTGAAATGATGGAAACAGAAGATTATAAGAAGGCACAGGCAAAATTAGAGGCAGAAGAAGCAGAAGGAAAGAAACATAAAGTTGGATTTATTCCAATGGTAAAAGGATACTGGAAAACATTACTTCTTGGATGTGGTACAAGATGGGTGGATGGAACATTTTATAATATTTTTATCGTATGGATCTTGTCCTATTGCAGTAACTGGCTTGGAATGCCACTGATCCAGACTTATATTATTACGATCATAGCATGTATTTTTAAGATTCCATTTACACTGTTTGGTGGATGGTGTGCACAAAAACTGGGAAATACAAGAACATTTGTAATTGGAGCTTTAGCATCAGCTGTTTTGAGTATTCCTACACTGAAAGTTATTGAATTAAGCAAAGGAAATCTAGCGATCACAATTATTGGAATCGTTCTTGGCTGGAGTATTGCATATAACCTGATCTGGGCTGTTATCAGTTCTTTATGGTCTTCTTACTTTGAAACAGAAGTACGTTATTCAGGAATTTCTTTTGTATATCATGTGCCAAGTTTCTTAGTAGCTGGGATGGTACCAACAATCTGTACATTGCTGATTAACTATGGAAAAGGTGATACGATTTATGTAGGTATCTATTCTACAGTTGTAGCGCTGATCAGTGCTGCATGTGCATTGGCTCTAAAAGCTCGACATGATCGAGGAGAGAAATAAAGAATGAAGGGATTTGCAGGGGAATCATATGTTTGAAAAAATCAAATGTTTTATTCTTGATATGGATGGAACGATCTATCTTGGAAATGAACTATTTTCATTTACGAAAGACTTTTTAAAGAAAGTTGAGGAGACCGGAAGGGAATATTACTTCTTTACCAATAATTCATCAAAAAGCCAGCGGGCTTATATTGAGAAACTTGGGAAGCTTGGGATACCAATCAAGAAAGATCAGATGATGATCTCAAGTCATGTGATCATCAAATATCTTAAAGAACATTATGATGGAAAGAGCATTTATGTAGTAGGGACAACATCTCTGATCCAGGAATTTCAATATTTTGATATGAACCTGACAGAAGAAGATCCAGATATCGTGGTCTTGGGATTTGATACAACCTTAACTTATGAAAAGCTTTCCAAAGCATGCCATTATATTCGGAATGGCTGTATATATTTTGGAATCAATCCAGACTGGAACTGCCCAATGGAAGGCGGAGCATTTATTCCAGACTGTGGATCAATAGCAAAACTTATAGAGGCTTCAACGGGAAGATTTCCAGAATTCTTTGGAAAACCGTCGAAACATACACTGGACTATATCATCCAGGAAACGGGATACGAACCGGATGAGATCGCTATTGTAGGGGACCGGCTGTATACCGACATCGCAGTTGCAGATCAAAGTGATGTAATGTCAATTCTTGTACTGAGTGGAGAGAGCACAAGAGAAGATGTAAAAACAAGCGATGTAAAACCGAATGTGATCTTAGAAGATCTCTCTGAGATCACCAAAATGTTATAACGCGAAAAAAGATACCAAATGATTCACTACTAGTTTGGTATCTTTTTTCATTGATCAACGTTTATCCAATTAAAACATGTTTCCCTTCAAATGCAAATCCAAAATGACAAATCTGTTCTTCCCTAAATCCATCAGCAATCAATTCAGCATCATAATTTTTTTCATCAATTTGCAATAAAGCCTTAGATACAGTATCCTTCAAAGAATCTTCAGTCCGTGGATTATGAACCTTAAATTCCAGAATATAAGCATTTTTAGATTTATCAAAAGGTTTTAACATTACATCATATCGTCCAAATCCGCTTTCACGATTGGAAGTTATCTTATAAGTATCAGAAAGTTCAACGATCAATCCAAGAACAAATCCATGATAAAATCGTTCTGGATGAGAAGAATCAGAAGGCTGTTTGCCTGTATCAAAAGAGCTAAATGTGGAAGCAGCAACTTGGTTCATGTAATCGTTCATATAATCGACATCTTGGCATAAAAAAGCTTTTAAGAAATCATTATAAGGAGTAGAATCTTCAGAAAACCAGTCTCGGATCATATCTTCAAACATTAATCTTACTTCTTTATTTGTAAGTTCCAGTGAATAGACAAAACGACCTCTTTTTTCATTAAAGGAACGATCAGACACTTTTAAATAACCGCTGGCAAGCAGCAGGCTCCAGATTGCACCTCGTTTTTTTTCTAACTGATCGAAGATAATTTCCTCATCAATTTCAGTTTTTAAGCATCCACCATTTAAAATATCTTCCAGGATCATTTTGGTTTCAGGATTGCTTATCTGCAGCAATTTACTGATCAGAGCATTAGAACTTGAATGAACCCAATAAGGTTTCAACAGTTTCTCTTTCAAGAAACAAGTAATAGACCATGGATTATAAATATC
>OHDR01000823.1_pt1 | contig 11983 bp, 10 predicted proteins | sample 1567001 | NCBI WGS metagenome assembly OHDR01 (sample SAMEA3879553, study PRJEB24766) | human gut metagenome | biome: human-associated habitat; feature: feces | place: USA | collected 1985/1987 | reverse complement strand
TTTCTCGTCCGCAAGGGACAAGAGGGGATTCACCGTATTTCCCAGACCGGAGTTCTGCATATAAACCAAAGGAACGTTGCCAGAAGCCATATAATAACCGCAGGCAATGCCCACCGCGGAACCTTCATTGGCGGCGATGATATGCTTACCACGCGGAGCATGATCCGTGATATAGGCGCAAATATTCTTCAAAAGGGAATCGGGAACACCCGTAAAGAAGTCAACACCGTGATGAAGGAACGTATCGTATATCTTTTCTACACTTACCATAACCGTCTGATTTATTTAGTGCCCGGAATCAATTCCAGAATTTCCTTGATAGGCATACAAAGCGGACGGACCTCCTCGGCGCGCTCGTTTTCAAGGATGGTCCTGGCCACGTTCATCATGGCCGGGTAAGCGGCACGGAGAAGGTGGTTGGCGTAAATGACTACGTTGGCACCCCATTCGTGAAGTTCGGATTCGTGCACATGGTCATAAGTCGTCGGAACAACGACAATGGGAACATGGGCGTATTCTTTGCGGAAAGTCCGGCAGAACTCACGGATATCCTCACCCGACTTATCCTTGCTGTGGATCATGATGCCGTCCGCACCCGCCTGTACATAGGCATAAGCACGTTCGAGGGCGTCACTCATGGGTTTGCCGGCAATAAGGCTTTCGATACGCGCAATGATCATAAAGTCACCGGTGACCTGGGCATTCTTCCCTGCTCTGATCTTATCGCAGAAACCCTCGATACTATCCTGAGTCTGGATAGCGTCAGTACCAAAAAGGGAATTCTTCTTCAGACCGACTTTATCTTCAATGATTACCGCAGAAATGCCGTGACGTTCCAGAGTGCGCACAGTAAAGACAAAGTGTTCGATCTTGCCACCCGTGTCTCCATCAAAAATAATAGGCTTGGTGGTACATTCAAGGATATTGTTCAGGTCCTGTAAACGGGTGGTAAGGTCGACCGCTTCAATATCCGGTTTACCCTTACTCGTAGAGTCGGTCAGGCTGCTGGACCACATGCCGTCAAAGACCTCGCGCTTATCACCCTTCTGGACTTCAAGATTCTCAATAATCAGACCGCAAAGACCGTCGTGAGCCTCCAGGATACGGACCACAGGCTTGGCCTGGATCAGGCGGCGGAGGGACTTAAGACGTACGTCAGGGGTAGTCCCGATCGCCTTGATATCCTTGTCGAGCGAGGAGGAGTTGATGCCCCGGGTATAAGGGATCTCGATTACCTTGCCCCCCTGGGCGTTCATCACCTCAAAAACCTGTTCGCGCACCTCGCGCAACGGGCCCGTTTTCCAGTCGTCACCGTGGATGATATAGTCAGGCTTGAGTTTTTCCAGATTCGGAACATAGCTCCAATCCTCCTGGGGAACAACTTCGCAAACCCCTTTGATATTCTCAACAACCTCCTTACGCTGATCATAGGTAAGGTAAGGGAGGCGTTTGTGTTCGGCGATGGCCTTGTCCGTCAGCAGACCGACGATGACATCACCGTATTTAGTAGCTTCATGAATAATATGGATCAGCCCCGGATGCATGATATCCGCGGTCATACCGACATAGATTTTCTTGTTCATATATGGAAAAGATTTGTTTTTAACAATAGCGGATGATGTGCTCCTCGGCATACGAAAGGTCGGCTTCATCATCGATTTCATACCATTTAAGACCCTCCACCCTGAGCACACGGACAGGGGAAACGGAACGGGACATGCGGAGCAGTTCGTACTCGTAACCCAGTTTAGGCTGGGACTCCAGGATGGTCGCATAATCGGCGCACATCCGGCGGTAGAAAGTATTGGAAAGTTTATGGATACCGACCAGCTCGCCTTTTGCCTCAAGGGCGTCCTTGTCTACCGAACAGGAAGTAAGGATGTGATTGCAGTCATATTCCACATAATACTGATCCTGGAACTTGGTCAGAGAAGAGACAAGCATCACATCCGGGAATTCGTCATCCAGTAGCGAGAGGATGGCCTTGCGTTCAAAAACAAGGTCCGATTCAAGCAGCAGGAAACTGTCATCGCCTATCACGTCACGCGTATTGTACAGAGTGTACATACTGTTAGTATCGGCATAACGGGGACTGAAACAGGTCTCTATCTGGGGGAAATCCGCCTGAAGGGCCTCATAAGCCTCTTTTTTATAACCCGTACCGAGGATGATACGTTCGATACCGCAGGAAAGAAGGGTTTCGATAGAGCGGATAATCATAGGTTTTCCACCAACCTCCACAAAACCTTTGGGCACAAGCTCGGTATAATGCCCGAAGCGGGTACCAAGACCGGCAGCCATGATCATTGCTGTTTTAATCATGAATTTCAGAGGGAATTAATATAAGTGAATTCAATTGTTGCTTGAAATAACAGTAAATCGCAAAAATCGACAGGACAGAAACAAATCCTGAAAAAAGGGCAGTACGCATCAGCATGACAGTCCAGGAAATGTCAGCAGAAACGAAGTTCTTGACCATAAACACACCCGTAGTGCCCAGATAGCCGAAAGAATCGGCCAAATAAATAATAAAAACAGCTGTACTAACCACCCTAAGGGAAGCAATCAGACGTTCTATCAGGTAAGTGAAAGGAATATACCCCATATACAGACCAAGACCGGAAAGAATCATCCACCAAATAGGAGAAAGAAAACCGTACACATAAAGCAATGTGGAAAAAACCATTAAGGAACCGCCTGTGACGGCGATGCAATAAATGATATTAAGAGCCAAACGGTTATTACGGACAAACACAATCAGGAACATCAGTACAAGGACAAAAACGGCAATGGGAACCTCTGTCTGAGTAAAGATCATTGCACCCTCAATATGGAGCTCCTTCCAAATATCGGCAGCGAAAGAGTCACGAAGCTCACGGAACACGGTCAGGGCACCGTAAAAAACAACCAGCATGCAGATTCCCCAAAAGAATTGCCTCAAAAACTTACGCCTGTCTTTACCATCCATCGGAGCACGTTTGGTACGCTGTATGATATCTTGCTCATTGGGAGCCGGAATCTGATTGAGAAGCCAGCTGCAAAGCAACATAACAGGGTATACCAACAAACCGGTGGTAAAAGGCATCCAATATTCCGACACATGCAAATTATCCATCACGAATTGTCCCAAGGTTTTCACCAAGCCGGAAGAGACTATCAAAGCAACGCTCAGCCCGACATTCAATATTTCACTGATACGACGCCCTTCGATATAGCTAAAAATGACACCCCAGATCATACCCAGGGGAAGACCGCTCAGAAAAATAGAACACACCTTCAAAGGAACTGGAAGAAGTGCAAAACCCAACAAAGCAACTTCGGAAAAAGTAAGCAGCCCTATTATATAATAGATGCGGTGACCCGCTTTCATCGAAGGCAGAATACGAACACCGATGAACTTGGAAAGGGCGTAGCCGATAATCTCAGAAAGGACATACAGGATTTTGACATCGAATCCCCAAAGAATCTCACCTTCATAAATGGCTGCGGTAAATGGCTTACGGTAGGCATAGGCACAAGTATAAACCAGAAAAATCAAAACGCTGGCATAGAGAGCCAAAACGTAAAGGGGAGAACGGGAAAGAAGGGAACGAATCATTCGTGTAGTTCGCTGTACGGATATGGATTAGCTTCCAAATTCTTTAAATGCTCCACAATCTCAAACTCTTCCCTCGTCAATTCCCGATCCTTCCAACCGTCTATTATTGCATGTGCCTCCGCCGCCAGCTCTTCGTCAAAGACCTCGGCGTAACAAGCTACCAACAAACGACATTTCAGCAGAGAGACGGGAAGTGTATCCAAGAGATCCCAACTACGATTGAGGACCGACTGGATTTTATCTTCCTTATCACCGTGATTATAAATGGTAGCATTATAGCCGGTCAACAAAGCGATACAAAGAGAAGCTTCCTCTTCGAGGGTACGTCCATGTGAACCGAAAAGATGCTCACAACGATGATACACATCCGTATTCAACTGACGGAAACGGTCGGAGTAGATGGGTTCGCCATCCAGACCTAAATGGAGAAGTTCGTGCGAAACAGCGCACAAAAAATCGATTTCTGATTGCAAAGACAACATGGTGATTTATTTACGTATTGGAATATGCACCACAGAGGGCACAGAGTTCACAGAGTTTTTAATTCTTTATTAATTCGATTAAAGAGGGATGAATGAAGGCCGTGGCAACTGCCATAACCCCCTGGATGGAAACCACCACACGGCGGTCACCTTTGATGCGGACAAACTCACCCTCAACTCCCTCGAAGATGCCACCGGTGACACGGACACGGTCTCCCTTTTTCATGGAAACGACTGAAGGATCCAGATAAACAACCTGTTCATCGTAATTACCGGCAACGGCGATAAAACTACGCATTTGGACTTCAGGAATGGTAATAGGCTGACGGGTCTCACGGTCCATGATATAACGAATAGGAAGAGAAGCCCCGACAGTGGATTTCATTTCGTCAACCTCACTGCGAGTGGCATAAACAAAAACCAAGTTGTGAACAACAGGAACCAATTTACGAATCTTACGCTCACCACGGAATACGTATTCATAGCGCATGGGAAGAAAATTCCTCACTCCTCGGGAGTCCAGGTATTCCTTAAAGGCAAGCTCACGGCTATAGGTGATACGAAGGGCGTACCAGGATTTATTAATGCTATTGTTCACAAAAGGATATAATTGGGGGACACCGGGGTAGTGAAACACCTTCCGGTCAAGTTTGCTAATTCTGTTGTTTGCCTTGCAGCGTATATCATTTCATCAAGTACTCCCCTATCGCAGGAGAGACAGTTTGAAAAAGAAGAACAGAAAACGAAGTTTTGAAAAAACAGGGCTTTACTGATCTTACAATCTGTAAACGAGTCTATTATGAAGCGAAAGTGTTTCAATAGACGATCGTCTTTTGAAACACACTTTTTTAAAGATCCAGACAATTAAAATACATATAAAAGCAGACAGATATTAAAGCGTTTTTTGTTAGTTTATAGACATTTGATTATCAAATAATTAAATAGATCAAGCCATGAAGGAAAACATTTTTTTTATTAAACATTTTGCAGTTATGAAAATACCCTCTATCTTTGCGTTCAATTAGACGATCGTTTATTGAAACACTCACTTTTTTAAGAATTATTTCATTTAATGTCAGACAATTAAGAAGAGAAAAGGTTTCATTTTCCCTTTTATTCCCCCTTTAATTCCACATTCATTTGCCTACTGAAAGATTACTCTCTACCTTTGCAACATATTAACAACATTTAATTATTGATTAAATAAAAAAATCATGAACAAAGAAAATGAATTATTACAGACAGTGAACAAAAGTGTAAAAAAACGCTAACGCTAAAACACAACCTCCTATCACAGAAGCTATTAAAGAAACAAGAGGCAGAAAAGCAGGAGCGCAGATACCGGGAATTATCTCCAACAATGAAGGAGTTATAAAAGCGCTGATAGAATCCTACATATTGGACGCAAAAGAACAAAATATCAAGACATGCAAAGATTCGTTGGCACGCTACATAGAGGAAAAAGAACTTTTTGGGAAAATGAGAAATGGAGTATTCAAACCATTAGTTTTCAGCACAATCTGGAATTACGTCAACGAAATCTGGAATAAGATGGAAAGAAAGAAAAAGAACCAAGAAGGAAAGCGCTGAAATACCTACAATGAATTTTATCAAACCGGAATACATTCGATCCGACTTACCTTTGGGGCGATAATTTATCTATTAACCCTTTAAATCATATACGTATGAAACAGAAGAAAAGACCGGCATCACAAACTGAAGCCATGAAACTGAGATGGAAAAAACGGATTGTCTTTGAGAAAGGATACACTGAAATGTGTGCCGAATGGATGGCGGAGCGCCTGGAAGCGTTGACCGACCACCTGCAATACGGGCACGCAGCCATCGCTTATCAGAAGCAGAACGGAGACTTCAAGTTGGTGAAAGCGACACTGATCTACTATGAAGCGGAATTCCACAAGAAGTATGATCCCACAAAAATAGAAGGCGCAGTAGTCTACTGGAATGTGGATGAACAGCGATGGACGACATTCCAGATGGAGAACTTCATGGAGTGGAGACCGATCGTATAGGGCGCCACCACAGATTACACGGATTTTCACCGATGAATTATTTTTATTTTGAGAAATCAAGTGAAGACATCTTTGGGAATCCGGGGTAATTTGTGGTAAATGTATTATTGAAAGTACAAACAACTAATCTAAAAAAATAAATATGGCAACAATATATGACGGGATCAACTATTTCCCGGTGGGCGTAAACTTCATGGAAGAGAACGCAATGGAAGTGATAGAAGCAAAATATGGAATAAAAGGGTCGGCAATTGTGCTGAAACTGATGTGTAAGATTTACAAGGAGGGATACTACATACGATGGGATGAAGAACAATGCCTGATTTTCGCAAACAAAGCAGGAAGAGAGGTGCAGGCAGAAGAGGTGCAGGGGATCATCGAGATTCTGTTTACCAAAGGAATACTGGACAGAAACAGTTATCAGGAAAACGGAATACTGACTTCGGAAAGTATACAGAAAGTATGGATGGAAGCGACAAAGCGAAGGAAAAGAGAGTTGTCGGAGCTCCCTTACCTGATGGTGAAACCGGAAAAAGAAAATGGAAAAGCCGACACTCCCCCGGCACTACAAGAAATTCAGCAACCAGAGCTGTTCAAAAAGGAAAAAACACCTGTTAACCCGAAAAATGTAGTACATCATGTAGCCGTTGACGCAAAAAATGCATGCAATTCCGGACAAAGTAAAGTAAAAGAAAAGAAAGCAGAGGAAAATAAAGAATTACCCCCCTCAGCTCCCCCCAAAGGGGAGGAAGAAGAGCGGAAGGGGGATTCTGCTTATCTCCCGATACCGGGATACGCCTTCAATACAATGACGCACAATTATTCGGGACTGATGGACACGCTAAAGAGATTGAACATTACCGACACCGGGGAAGTAAACTCCATACTCAGGCTGTCGGACTATGGGAGGAAGGGAACGACGGTATGGAAACTGATTGCCAACACTTGCTGGAGCGACATCGGAGCCAAAGGAAGATACCTGATAGCGGTGCTAAACAAGACGAAAAGAAGGTAGCAGAGAGTGTCAGTCCCCTATTTGTAGTTGACAAAAAAGCAAATATACAGGCTTTTGACCAGAAAGGGATTCAGCGAAACAAAGAAGTAAAAAGTGTGCTTAACGAACTAAAACACAGTGTTTTTAAAGCACAAGATTTCTCTCGCCCAAAGCTTTGTTTTAACGCTACGTTAAAGCTTGTTCTTTAAATGCAAATAGCAAGTGTTTTCAATGCAAAAGGCTTGTTATTTGCACACAAGAATAAAATAACGGAGAAATGGCGTTAACAATGTTAATTGAGGGCCAGTATTCTCACATAAAATTATACCAGTTTCTTTTTCTTCCTGTAGTTTTCACGAAACTCTTTGGGCGAACATTCTTTCTTTTTCTTGAAGATCCGATTGAAATTAGAAAGATTATTAAACCCGCATTCATAACAGATTTCAGCAATAGACATAGTAGAATCAACCAGCAGGCGGGCAGCAAACCCCAAACGAATGTCAATGATATAGTCCGAAAGATTCTTACCGGTACGCAATTTAAAGAAGCGACTGAAAGATACCGGAGTCATTCCTACCATATCAGCCAGCTGATTCAGGCGGATCTCTTCCTGATAATGGGCATTAATATATTCCTGCACTTTCTGCACACGGCGGCTATCCGAATGAATGCCGATTTTCGCGAAGGAAGAACTTGACAACGTACGGGCCTCTTCATTGAAAAGTGACAGTTCATAAAGTATGGTCAAGAACTTGATGACAGCATAAAACCCCTGTTTCTCGGATGCCAGCGTATCGAGAAGGGGATAAATTTTCAGGATGGCGGACATCGGAAAACAAAGACCTTTCTGAGCTTTCTCAAGCATATCACGAATAGAATCGAACTGATTCTTATTGATAAAACTTTTGAAGAAAAGATCAGAAGAGAACTGAATCGTTATTTCACGGATCTCTTTTGAATGACAATCATGTTGTTCCCATACATGTTCCAAATCCTTTCCGGTAATCAGAACCAAATCATAATCACTGATCACTTCTGCCGAATCACCGACGATCCGTCGCACACCGGCTGCTTTCTCCGTAAAGTTCAGCTCAAATTCGGCATGATTGTGAATGGGATAAGTAAACTCCGTTTTATACCGTTCGGCAATGTAGAAACAATCCTTATCGGACAGCGGAGTGATCTCCCGAATAATGTTGCTTTGTAGTGCATTCATAGCTAATATAGTATTATTAGCCACAAATATAACACACTTTTTTAATTTCTTCTATTCCACTCCCGAAAATCTTCTCCCGTAGGATTCTGGAATACGCGCAAACCAAATTCCGGAACAATGGCAAGCAGATGATCGAATACATCGGCCTGAATTCCTTCGTAAGGTACCCACTCTTTCACAGCAGAAAAAAAGTAAAGTTCGACCGGAATACCTTGTTCGGTGGGCTGAAGATACCGTACCATACAAGTGAGGTTCTTATTGACATCGGGAAGACTTTTCAAGTAGTTGGTCAGATAGGCACGGAATACTCCGAGATTGGTCTGGCGTCGCCCATTGACCAAGATAGAGTTGTCTATGTGATGTTCTTTATTATACTCTTTCACCACCTGCTCGGTCTGCTCCACATAATCGGTCAACAATTGGATTTTCTTATATTTAGCCAACATTTCGGGGGTACAGAATCTTACACTGTTCATATCGATATTGATAGAACGCTTCACACGCCGTCCACCGGACTCTTGCATACCCCGCCAATTCTGAAAAGAATCGCTGACCAGCAGATAGGGAGGGATGGTAGTGATGGTATTGTCCCAATTGCGCACCTTCACCGTATTGAGCGTCACTTCAATTACCGTACCGTCGGCTCCGTATTTGGGCATAGCAATCCAGTCACCTACTTTCAGCATATTATTTGCAGAAAGTTGAATGCCGGACACAAATCCCATGATACTGTCTTTAAACACCAACATCAGGATGGCAGCCGAAGCACCAAGCCCGGTGAGCAATACCATCGGAGATTTATCTATCAATACACTGATAACAACAATTCCTCCAATGAAAAATAGTATCACTTGTGCTGTTTGCAACAAACCTTTCAATGGTCGATCACGAAACTGTTCTCGCTCACTGTATACATGATAAACAGCCGACAGAAATGCACTGATAAAACGCAGAAAAACCGCAATGATATAAATCATGCAGATACGACGGATAAAATCGAGGGCACTTACATTCGGAATTGCCAAAGGAATCAACACATAAATAATGATGGGGGGGACAAGGTGACTGAGGTAAATCAAAACTTTACGGTCGAACACAATATCATCCCAGGTTGCTTTGGTCTTTTTCACTAGTTTGGCAACTACTCTTAAAAGAATGTTACGACAAATAAGATCGGCTAAAAAGGCAATGCCAATAATCAGTACCAGTGTCATAATGGGACCTACTTCACTGGAGTCAAATCCCCAGGAAACGAATAAGTCATTTATTTTTTCGGTTATCTGTTTTATGTCTTCTTTCAACCATTGATAAAGGTATAAATCTTTGTAAGCACTATTTTTGCGAAGCATTACCTCGACATTGACCTGACTGTTTTGATAACAAGTCAGTTCATTATGAAATTGTTCGTCATGTTCCGCCAATTTTTTGATTTCTTGTTCCCGTTCGCGTCGCAGGGCTGTACAAACGGGAGTCAATACTTTCATCACGACATTGTCCATGATGTGATGCCCCTGAATAAACAGATATGTTGTGTCAGGAAGCACTCCAAGTCCTTTTAATTCGACCGATAACTTATCGACCTCTTCGATACCTTGTGGAAAACGCGTGGATAACTCAGAAAGTTTAGACGTTACCGAACGCCTCACTGCCTCCAAAGAACGTTCCGGATGCCTCAAGCTGACATCGTGCAAACGAACACAGGCATTGAATTCACTCATAGTAAACGTATAAGTATCATGACGACGATAAAACCAGACAGACCACAGGAAAAGTGGATAAGCAATCTGAGAGTATCGTTTCATAAACTCATTGAAGTCAATCAGGTGTCTGTCGTTCAAAGTGGCTTGCACACAGACCTCATGCAAGCTATCGGCATAACAATGATAGTTTTCAATAGCATAAGCATAGGTCTGAAAAATATATCTATTACGATTAATTTTACGTGAAGTAGCAGTAGCTCCTTGCAACAAAAAGTCATAATCGCTATCTACACAGGCAATCAGACTTTTGCCTAACTCGGCCGTATTAAGGGTATTCATCAGTACCATTTTCTTGCCTTTAGCCAAGGATGTAGCCGAAGGAAGCATCACCTGAAAATAATGTTCTTCGTCCTCAAACTCCTCAAGCAGTGTACGCCAGAAAGCTACATCGTCATAACTCTCAACATAAGCTACAATCCGGCGGCGCGCCTTTTTAGAGTATAACTTATGAGCAGCATTGAAATAGGAAGAAGTCAGATTGTCTTTGAGACTGATTGCCATAGGTCGTGTTTTAGTTAAATGCTACTTATAGCTGGTTGCAATATCACTTACTTCGGTCACAGCATCGAGCCATCCTTCCATGATCACTGCAGGAGAATGTGTCGTTAGTATAATCTGCACATTCGGATTCAGTTCACGGATCATCGATATCAGCTTTTGCTGCCATTCGATATGCAAAGAAGCTTCGGGCTCGTCCATGAACAATACGCAATGGGCATTATCCTGTACAAGTACAGTAAGCAGAATAACCAACATCTGCTTTTCACCGGAAGAAAGTTTATAAGGAAACAGAAGTTCACCATCCTGATAGAAAGCAATATCATTGCGTCTACGGTCTATTTTTTTACGGGTATAGCTGAACAGTTCGTCAACCATGTCTTGAAAACGACGTTTAGCAATGGAAAGCGTGGCTGCTTTACTACGTTCTTCCTCGTTATTGCTGCTCAACAGCTCGATCATCTTATTGCCTATATTGACTTGATAATCCAGATAACGGCGCTGCAACAGATAGAGTTGCCAGTCGAGTTCGGACTTTACATTCTTATCTGCCATACGGGCTGTGAAATCCCCCATAATAAGCGGACGATCGTAACTACGGATAACATCATAAGGAATGTAAGTAGCTTCGGGATTGTCGAAAAAGATATGTACTCCGTTTTTTTCATCACTCTTCACTTCACCCGACAGTTGCTCGAGATACCCGACCGATCGATTCAGGATAGTGGTTTTTCCAACTCCATTGATTCCGGATAGTATATTGACATCCGGACGAAGGTCCCAGACTATATTGAAACGGTCCCATAATCCGTCTATTTCAATTCGTTTGATATAATTGGCTGATAGTTCCATAAATGGTTGCATTTAAATTAAACAAATATAGAAAATTCAAACGATAAATTGGTTACTTTTGCATCAGTTTTCAATAAAGGTAACATTTTCGGTATGGAGATTGATAAGAATCTGAAAGGACACGCATTGGCATTTACAGCCAACGTGATGTGGGGGCTGATGTCCCCCATCGGTAAATCGGCATTGGCAGAGTTCTCAGCACTTTCGGTAACCACCTTCCGCATGGTAGGTGCCGCAGCAGCTTTCTGGATACTTTCCGCTTTCTGCAAACAAGAGCAGGTAGGACACCGTGACATGGTGAAGATTTTTTTTGCTTCTCTGTTTGCCCTTGTTTTCAATCAGGGGATATTTATATTCGGATTGTCTCTCACTTCTCCGATAGACGCATCTATCGTAACAACAACTTCACCTATCATCACCATGATTGTGGCAGCTATCTATCTGAAAGAACCGGTTACCAACAAAAAGGTTTTGGGCATCTTTATCGGAGCAATGGGAGCGTTAATCTTAATTCTAAGCAGTCAAGCAGTAAGTGCAGGAGGAGGAAGCA
>OHDR01000815.1_pt1 | contig 12042 bp, 6 predicted proteins | sample 1567001 | NCBI WGS metagenome assembly OHDR01 (sample SAMEA3879553, study PRJEB24766) | human gut metagenome | biome: human-associated habitat; feature: feces | place: USA | collected 1985/1987 | reverse complement strand
AAGATACTGATGGAAGGAGTTGCAGAAAATACGTGGATTACCGGAGGCTTACATACTATTACATATCCCATTTCCTATGTTTATGGTGTAATATCAATATTATGTTTAATATATAACACCATAAACTAAAATAAACCTTTATCCTTCTCTAATTTGGAAGAAAATTATACCAAAGATAGCTTGAATATGTAAGCTATCTTTGGTAATAGTAGCAATTCAATTATTGCATCAATTTTTCTATTTCATCAAATTCAGGACCCATTTGTAAGTTATAATAAACTCTGTATAATCCATTTAGCCACAAATCTTTCTGTTCAGGTTTCAGTTCTCTTGCTTTTTCATAATTAGGTCTTGCCTTTTCATAGAAAACTTTCAGTGTAGCTTGGTCTTCTTTGTATTTTGGATTATTGACATCAGTAGTAGCTTTTTCAGAGAAATCCTGAGCTTGCAGGCAATAGATTAAGCCCAAGTTGGAATATGCTTCTGCATAATTAGGATCTACTTCAATGGTTTTGTTGTAGAATTCAATGGCTTTTTCATAATCTTTCATGTTGTGATAAAGGTATCCTTTTACGTACAAATAGAATGTGTTATTAGGATCTTTAGCCAACATATCATCTGCAAACTGCATTGCTTCGTCAAACTTGTTATTATTGCTATAATAATCAATCAGATGTCCAAAGAAGAATGAATGTTCAGGATACTTTTGGATACCATCTTTTAAGGAAGCGATCCACTTGACAGTATCCCCTTGAGCTTTCAATGCTGTAGAAATAAATTCCATGGCATATTTACCCACTTCTTTGTCCTCCTTTGCATAAGGTGCATATTTCAATACGTTTGGATAATCTTCCATTTTGGCTGCAGCTAAGCTTGCATAATAAGCAATTTGGGGCAATACAGTATCTGTTTGAAGCAGATTCTCCTTTTCAAACATAGGATTGATAGCAATGTCTACATAAGTTGCGAAGAAATCCAAAGCCTCTTTATTCTTATCTAAATTAAAGAACTGGATACCACCGTTAATCAGGTTGGGACGCGCAGCTAATATAGCAGCACTGTTCGATCTTCTGAACTTATTTTTGATTTTACCTTTTTCGTTAGGAATCTGTGCAAGTTCATCGCATTTAAAGTAGTATTTGCACATATTCAGTGCGCTGTTATACACTTTAAGAGTATCATAAGGCTTTCTTAAATAAGCATTCTCCATTTCCTTTTCATTGATTCTCTTTTGAATAAAGCCGGCTACATCCCATGTTTCGGCGTTGTCTTTGGTTTCAGCATTGTTCAGAGCTTCATTGATGAGCTTCTCTGCTTGTGCAAAATCCGGTTTTACGTCGTTAGCGATGCTTTTTGCCTCTTTCACGCTCTTTTCCTGAGCGAAGGTAAAGCCTGCCGCAAGTAGTAAAACCATTGAAAATAATACTCTTTTCATGATTGTAGAAAATTTTAAATTAATATTGTGTCTATTCTTCATTTTCATTGTTTACTATATCGTTCTGAGTTTTTTCTGATGCATCGCTATCCTCTTCTGCAATGATATCCTCTTCGGTTTCCGAGGTAACTTTACATACGGATCCAATTTCATCATTACGTTTTTCAAGATTAATCAGTCGTACTCCCTGCGTAGCACGTCCCATTATACGAACATCTGCTACTTTCAGACGGATGGTGATACCCGATTTATTGATAATCATTAAATCGTTCTCATCTGTTACAGACTTGATTGTTACCAGTTTACCGGTTTTATCGGTGATATTCATAGTTTTTACACCTTTACCGCCACGGTTCGTCTTACGATAATCCTCAATATCAGAACGTTTACCGTATCCTTGTTCTGACACAACCATGATTGTCTCAGTTTCAGGGTCTTTGATACAAATCATTCCGACAACTTCGTCTTGTCCGTCTTCATCAAGCGTCATGCCGCGTACACCGGTAGCTGTACGTCCCATTACGCGTACGGCACTTTCGTGGAAACGGATAGCACGTCCGTTGCGATTGGCAATGATAATCTCATTGTCACCGTTAGTCATGCGCACCTCGATTACGCGGTCATCTTCGCGGATTGTAATGGCATTGACACCATTTTGGCGAGGACGGGAATATTGTTCGAGCAATGTTTTCTTAATGACGCCATTCTTTGTGCAGAACAGTACATAATGACTGTTAATGAAATCCTGGTCGTTCAGGTTCTTCACGCGCAGGTATGCATTTACGGCGTCATCAGAGTCTATATTCAATAGGTTCTGAATGGCGCGTCCCTTAGAATTTTTGGTTCCTTCGGGTATCTCATATACTTTCAGCCAATAGCACTTACCTTTTTGAGTGAAGAACATCATGGTATTGTGCATTGTTGCAGGATATATATGTTCTACAAAGTCCTCATCACGTGTCTCTGTTCCCTTAGAACCTACTCCACCGCGGTTTTGGGCGCGGAATTCGCTTAACGGCGTACGCTTGATATATCCCATATGAGAAATGGTAATAATCATTTCATCGTCTGCATAGAAGTCTTCCGGGTTGAATTCTTCCGACGAATAAACTATTTCAGAGCGGCGTTCATCACCGTATTTAGTTTTAATCTCGATTAATTCATCTTTGATAACCTTGCGGCAGAGTTCGTCGTTAACAAGGATTTCTTCCAGATAAGCAATCTGCTTTTGGATTTCCTCATACTCGGCATGGAGCTGGTCCTGCATGAGTCCGGTTAACTGGCGCAGACGCATTTCTACGATGGCGCGCGATTGGATTTCAGTCAATTCAAAACGCTCCATCAAACCGCTGATTGCGTCATTCGGAGTTTTGGCGGCACGGATGATTTTGATTACCTCGTCAATATTGTCCGATGCGATAATCAAACCTTCTAAGATATGGGCACGTTCTTTAGCCTTACGCAAATCATATTGTGTACGGCGGATAACTACGTCGTGACGATGCTCTACGAAATACTTGATGAGGTCTTTCAGGTTCAGCAAGCGAGGACGTCCGTGTACCAATGCCACGTTGTTTACGCCGAAGGAAGTCTGCAACAATGTCATCTTGTAGAGCTTGTTCAGCACTACACTGGCGTTGGCATCGCGTTTTACGTCGATGACGATGCGCATACCTTCGCGGTCAGACTCGTCGTTGGCATTGGAAATGCCTTCTATCTTCTTTTCGTTGGCCAAATCGGCGATGGATTTGATTAATTCGGCCTTATTTACTCCGTAAGGGATTTCGGTTACGACGATTTTGTCATGCGTGGAAGATGTTTCAATCTCAGCCTTGGCGCGCATTACGACACGTCCGCGACCAGTCATGTAGGCTTCGCGCACACCGCTCATACCATATATATAACCGCCTGTCGGGAAGTCGGGAGCTTTGACGTAAGTCATCAAATCTTCGATGTCGATATCATTATTGTCGATATATGCGACGCAGGCATCTATCACTTCGGACAGATTATGGGTCGGCATATTCGTGGCCATACCTACGGCGATACCGGAAGCACCGTTGACAAGAAGGTTCGGAATGCGGGTCGGCATTACGGTAGGTTCCAGCAACGAGTCATCGAAGTTGGTTTGCATGTCTACAGTCTCTTTATCAAGATCCTGCATCATTTCTTCTCCAATCTTTTGCAAGCGGCATTCCGTGTAACGCATGGCGGCTGCGCTGTCACCGTCCACAGAGCCGTAGTTGCCTTGTCCGTCTACAAGCATGTAGCGCATAGCCCACGGCTGTGCCATACGGACGAGAGCGCCATATACGGATGAGTCACCGTGCGGGTGATATTTACCTAATACCTCACCGACAACTCTCGCAGATTTCTTATAGGGTTTATCCGACGTATTTCCCAGTCCCATCATACCGAAAAGAATTCTTCGGTGAACAGGTTTAAAACCATCTCTAACATCCGGAAGGGCACGTGAAACAATGACCGACATGGAGTAGTCAATGTACGATGACTTCATTTCCTCCTCGATGTTAATCTTTATAATTCTGTCTTGTTCAAGCATTTAAAAAGATTATTAATTATACATTTGCGGGTTTGTGAAAAACCACGCTAAAGTACTGCTTTTTTACGATATACAAAAGTTTTCCCTCATAAACTTTGTTGCAGATTTCCATGCTTGAACCCCCGTTTGGATGTATGGTTTTCCGTTTGATGTATAATCGGTTAAAAATAAGACAGATACAAGTACCAGAAAGATACCTTCCTTTGGTACTCGGTGTACCTTACTAAGGTACGAGCCGTACCAAGCTTAGGTATATGAAGTTTCTTAGGTTGGTACATCGAATACCAACCGTTGGTACGGATGAAATTTCCACGTATTATAATATAATGTGTAGGGCGAACCGGAAAGATGTGATTTATGGCACGGGATTTGTATATTATTAATCCAGTTTATGGTATGCAATATAAAGAAATGCGTATCTTTGTCAGTCAAAACCTTTAATTAAGGAGATAAAAATTATATGAACAATCAATTTTCACAAAGAGTTTCTGATATTATAACTTATAGCAAGGAAGAAGCCAATCGACTGAGAAATAGATATATCGGCCCGGAGCATCTTCTGCTCGGCATGCTACGTGACGGCGGAGGAAAAGCTATCGAGATATTGATGAAACTCGATATAGACTTGAAGCAAGTAAAAAAGCGTATTGAAAGCTTCTTGAGAGATGCCGAAGACGACACCCTATTACCCGATGCGGATGTGCCATTGTCGCCAATGGCCGCTAAGATATTGAAGATGTGCATTCTGGAAGCGCGCATTTTAAAGAGTTCAACAGCCGATGCCGAACATGTGTTGTTGGCTATACTGAAGGATGGCGACAACCTTGCTGCCACCGTCCTGGAAGAGAATCAGGTGAATTATCAAGCTGTATTTGAACAGCTTACAATGCAATCCACCAACCCGAATGCTGGTATGGGATTTCCGGAAGAAGAGGAAGAAGAGGATGAAGACATGAACATGTCCCACTCTTCTCGCAATGCAGGACAAGGAGCGGCTTCTTCTGCACAGACTGCCTCGAAGAAGTCTTCCAATGATACTCCGGTCCTGGATAACTTCGGTACGGACATGACCCGTGCGGCAGAAGAAGGCAAGCTCGATCCGGTTGTAGGGCGTGAGCGTGAGATAGAACGCTTGGCGCAGATATTGAGTCGTCGTAAGAAAAACAATCCGGTGCTGATTGGTGAGCCGGGTGTCGGCAAGTCGGCTATTGTAGAGGGATTGGCACTGCGTATCGTTCAAAAGAAAGTATCCCGTATCTTGTTTGACAAGCGGGTGATAATGCTCGATATGGCCTCTGTTGTAGCCGGAACCAAATACCGCGGACAGTTTGAAGAGCGCATTCGCTCCATTATCAATGAGTTGCAGAAGAATCCGAACGTAATCTTGTTCATAGACGAGATTCATACTATTGTAGGCGCCGGTGCAGCTGCCGGCTCTATGGATGCAGCCAATATGTTGAAGCCGGCTTTGGCTCGCGGCGAAATACAATGTATCGGTGCTACCACGCTTGACGAATACAGAAAGAATATCGAGAAGGACGGTGCTTTGGAGCGTCGTTTTCAGAAAGTTATAGTAGAACCCACTACTCCGGAAGAAACGCTCCAGATACTGAGAAACATAAAAGAGAAGTACGAAGATCACCATAACGTGAGTTATACGGACGAAGCGTTAGAGGCATGTGTCAAGTTGGCAGAGCGTTATATAACCGACCGTAACTTCCCGGATAAAGCCATTGATGCTTTGGACGAAGCCGGTTCGCGTGTGCATCTGACGAACATTAATGTTCCCAAAGAGATTGAAGAGCAGGAAAAGCTGATAGAAGACGCACGTGTTTTGAAGGCTGAAGCCGTAAAGTCGCAGAACTTTGAACTGGCTGCCAGTTATCGGGATAGAGAGAAAGAACTTTCCGCTCGCCTGGATGAAATGAAAGAGGAATGGGAAGCCCGTCTCAAAGACGACCGCCAGCTTGTTGGAGAGGAAGAAATAGCCAATGTCATATCAATGATGTCCGGTATTCCGGTGCAACGTATGGCTCAGGCGGAAGGTCTTAAGCTTGCAGGTATGAAAGAAGATTTGCAGGCAAAAGTTGTGGCTCAGGATGCTGCGATAGAGAAACTTACCAAAGCCATCCTGCGCAGTCGTGTAGGCTTGAAAGACCCTAACCGTCCTATCGGAACGTTTATGTTCCTTGGTCCTACCGGCGTGGGTAAAACGCATTTGGCCAAGCAGTTGGCTAAATATATGTTTGGTTCCAGCGATGCGCTGATACGCATTGATATGAGCGAATATATGGAGAAATATACGGTGTCCCGTATGATTGGAGCGGCTCCGGGGTATGTCGGTTATGAGGAAGGCGGACAGTTGACAGAGAAGGTACGCCGGAAGCCTTATTCCATAGTGCTGTTGGACGAAATTGAAAAAGCTCACCCGGATGTGTTCAATATCTTGTTGCAGGTGTTGGACGAGGGACGTCTTACTGACAATTATGGCAGAACGATTGACTTTAAGAATACAGTTATCATCATGACCTCCAATATCGGTACCCGCCAGTTGAAAGAGTTCGGCCGTGGCGTAGGTTTTGCGGCACAGGCACGTACGGATGATAACGAGTACTCGCGCAGTGTGATTCAGAAAGCATTGAACAAGACCTTTGCTCCTGAGTTCCTGAACCGTCTGGATGAAATCATAACGTTTGACCAGCTTTCGTTGGATGCCATTACGAAGATTGTGGACATAGAGCTGAAAGGTTTGTATGAACGGATTGAAGCCATTGGCTATAAGATGGTTGTAGATGATGAAGCCAAGAGATTCCTTGCTGCCAAAGGCTACGATGTGCAGTTTGGCGCCCGTCCGTTGAAGCGTGCCATTCAGAATTATCTGGAAGACGGACTTTCGGAGCTGATTGTGTCTGCCGGATTACAGCCCGGTGATACGGTTAATGTCTCTGTCGATAAGGAAAAAGACGAGTTGAGTATAACCAAAGCTTAACAAGCCTTTATAATAAAACAGTCAAAATGTCAGTTCTTCGGGACTGGCATTTTTTTTGTGTTCAGTTTGCCAAAACAATAAAAATACAAATCTAAAAATATAAACTTAGTATGCAAAAAGGAAATATTGGGGTAACTACAGAGAATATCTTCCCCGTTATCAAAAAGTTTTTGTACAGTGACCATGAAATCTTCCTTCGTGAGTTAGTCTCTAATGCTGTCGATGCTACCCAGAAACTTAAAACACTGGCTTCTATCGGTGAGTTTAAGGGTGAACTCGGTGATTTGACCGTGCATGTGTCTTTAGGCAAGGATACGATTACCGTATCCGATCGTGGTATCGGCCTGACGGCAGAAGAAATAGATAAATACATCAATCAGATTGCATTCTCGGGAGCCAACGACTTCCTGGAGAAATATAAGAATGATGCCAATGCCATTATCGGTCATTTCGGACTTGGCTTTTACTCGGCTTTTATGGTTGCCAAGAAGGTCGAAATCATCACCAAATCCTATCAGGATGGTGCTAAAGCCGTGAAATGGACTTGCGACGGTAGTCCGGAGTTTACCATCGAAGATACGGACAAGGCAGAACGCGGTACGGATATCGTTCTTTATATAGACGACGATTGCAAGGAATTCCTTGAAGAAGCGCGCATCTCTTCTCTTTTGAAGAAGTATTGCAGCTTCCTCCCTATTCCCGTTGCATTCGGCAAGAAAAAAGAATGGAAAGACGGCAAGCAGGTTGAAACATCCGAAGATAACATCATCAACAACGCTAATCCATTGTGGACGCTGAAGCCCAGCGAATTAAAAGACGAGGATTACAAGAAGTTCTATCGCGACCTCTATCCAATGTCCGATGAACCCTTGTTCTGGATACATCTGAATGTGGATTATCCGTTCCATCTTACTGGTATTCTGTACTTCCCGAAGGTAAAGAGCAATATAGAGTTGAACAAGAACAAAATCCAGCTTTATTGCAATCAGGTCTATGTAACGGACTCTGTAGAGGGTATTGTTCCGGACTTTCTGACATTGCTGCACGGTGTACTCGATTCGCCGGATATTCCGCTGAACGTATCCCGTTCCTATTTGCAGAGTGACTCTAATGTGAAGAAAATCTCTACATATATTACGAAAAAAGTATCCGACCGCTTGCAATCCATATTCAAGAACGACCGTAAGCAATTTGAAGAGAAGTGGAACGATTTGAAAATCTTCATCAACTACGGAATGCTCACACAAGAGGATTTCTATGATAGAGCAAAGGATTTCGCCCTTCTTTCCGATACGGACGACAAGTATTATACCTTCGAAGAGTATAAGACCTTGATAAAGGATAGCCAGACGGATAAGGATGGTAATCTGATTTATCTGTATGCCAACAATAAAGATGAGCAATACAGCTATATCGAGGCTGCCAAGAATAAGGGATATAATGTGCTGTTGATGGGCGGCCAGCTTGATGTTGCCATGGTAAGCATGCTGGAGCAAAAGTTCGAGAAAGTGCGTTTCACCCGTGTAGACAGTGATGTCGTTGACAATCTGATAGTGAAGGAAGACAAGGCGAAAGATGTCTTGGAAGCCGGTAAACAGGAGATTCTCTCTGTTATCTTCAAGAGCCAGTTGCCGCAGATAGAAAAGACAGAGTTCAATGTAATGGCTCAAGCTTTGGGTGAAAATGCTTCACCGGTCATGATTACTCAAAGCGAGTACATGCGTCGTATGAAAGAAATGGCTAATATCCAGGCAGGAATGAGTTTCTATGGCGAAATGCCGGACATGTTCAACCTGGTATTGAATGCCGACCATAAACTGGTAAAGGAGATTCTGGCTGATGAAGACAAGGAATGTGCGGCTGCCGTTGCTCCGATTCAAAAAGAAATGGACGATGTAAATACTCGTCGTAATGAATTGAAAAAGAAGCAGGAGGGCAAGAAAGATGAGGATATCCCTACAGCCGAAAAGGATGAGGTAAATGATTTGGATAAGAAGTGGGAAGATTTGAAAAACCGGAAAAATGGATTGTTTGCCGACTATGCCGCTCAGAATAAGGTTGTCCGTCAACTTATTGATTTGGCATTGCTTCAAAATGGCATGTTGAAAGGTGAAGCTTTGAATAATTTTGTAAAGAGAAGCATCGATTTGATTAAATAAGCCCCTTTAGATTTCTATTATAACAGGGCATTGCAGCTAATATGAGTTGTAATGCCCTGTTTTTGTCTGTTTTTTCGTAATAGGTCTGTTTTTTTTCGTTGGATACGAGGTTTTTGGAAACAATTGTCTATATTTGAGCATTGAATAAATTAGTATATTTCACTCGAAACCGTATTCATGAAAAGATTTTTTTTGTTTTTGTCAGCCTGTTTATTGCTTCTGCCGTTTGTGCAAGCTCAGAAAGTAGGACTTGTTTTGAGTGGCGGAGGTGCGAAAGGCATGACCCATATCGGTATCATTCGCGCTTTGGAGGAAAACAATATTCCTATCGACTACATTACGGGTACTTCTATGGGAGCTATCATAGGTTCACTCTATGCTATGGGGTATTCTCCCGATGATATGGAGGCTTTATTGCGTTCCGAAGACTTCAAACGCTGGTATTCAGGACAGGTAGAACCCGAATACGGATATTATTTCAAACAGAACCGGCCGACCCCGGAGTTTTTCAATATCCGTTTCTCCTTTAAGGACTCGCTGCATATCAAGCCTCAGATACTGCCTACAAGCATGGTAAATCCCATTCAGATGAATCTGGTCTTTGTGGAGCTATTTGCACGGGCTACGGCTGCATGCAGCGGCGATTTTAACCGCCTGTTTGTGCCTTTCCGGTGTATTGCCTCCGATGTATATAACAAGAAACCGTTGATTATGCGTAGAGGAGATCTGGGAGATGCGGTACGCGCTTCCATGAGTTTTCCGTTTGTTTTCAAACCGATAGAGATTGATAGCGTTTTAGCTTATGACGGTGGAATTTATAATAATTTCCCCACAGATATTATGCGTGAGGACTTTAAACCGGAAGTCATCATAGGTAGCGTGGTAGCAGCCAACCCCGGTAAGCCGAAAGAGAACGATTTGATGAGCCAGCTTGAAAATATGATTATGCAGAAGACGGATTATACTCTTCCGGATTCTTTAGGCATTATTATGACATTCAAGTATGATGATGTAAGCCTTTTGGACTTTGACCGTTTGCAGGAGTTGCACGATATCGGCTATAACCGGACTATTAGTTTAATGGATTCTATAAAAGGCCGTATTCATCGGAGGGTAAGTGCAGAAAATGTTCGTTTAAGGCGGTTGGTCTACCGCAGTAATTTGCCTCAATTCCGCTTTAGGGACATCTATATAGAGGGCGCCAATCCACAACAGCAGGCGTATATCAAAAAAGAATTTCATGACGAAGACCATGAGGTGTTTACATATGAAGATTTGAAACGTGGATATTTCCGTTTGCTGTCTGATAATATGATATCGGAGATTATACCTCATGCTGTATATGACTCTGAAAACGACTTGTATTCGCTGCATCTGAAAGTGAAAATGGAAGATAATTTTTCTGTAAGGATGGGGGGAAGTGTATCGACAACCAGCTCTAATCAGATTTATTTGGGGTTAGGTTATCAGGACTTGAATTATTATTCCAAAGAAATAACCCTTGACGGCCAGATTGGCAAGGTATATAATAATGCGCAGCTTATGGCCAAGATAGACCTTCCTACCCGTATTCCAACCTCTTACCGCCTTATTGCTTCTTTAAGTACGTTCGATTATTATAAAAAGGACAAACTTTTTTCTAAGAATGATAAGCCCTCTTTTAACTCTAAAGATGAACGTTTTGTCAAGCTGATGGTAGCCTTGCCTTTTTTGGCCAATAAACGGGCGGAAATAAGCATCGGATATGGGAAACTTCAAGACAATTACTTTCAGTCCAGCGTGATTAATTTTGACAAGGACCGTTCGGACAGGAGTACCTACAACCTTTTGGGAGGGGCTATCGGATTTTATGGGAGTACGCTGAATGCACGACAGTATGCCACTAAAGGATATTTTGAAAAACTGGTGGCACAGGTCTTTAGCGGAAAGGAGAAATTTATACCGGGAAATCCGACGGAAACGAGTGTTACGACTAAAGAAAGGCAATCTTGGCTGCAAATTTCTTATATGAAATATGCCTATCATACTATGAGTCCCAAATTTACTTTGGGATGGATGGCAGAGATACTGTATTCATCGAAGAACTTTTCGGAGAATTATACGGCAACCATGTTGCAGGCGGCAGATTTTTCTCCTACTCCTCATAGTAAGCTGATGTATAATGAAGCATTCCGGGCCAACCAATTCTTGGCAGCGGGTATCAAGCCTATTTTTGTTTTCAATGATATGTTCCAATTCCGTTCTGAATTTTATGGTTTCGTACCAATATTTCCTATTAAAAAGAATGCATTGAACAAAGCTTATTATGGAAAAGCGTTTTCGCGCTTTGAATATATAGGAGAAATTTCTGTAATATGCCAATTGCCCTTTGGAGCAATATCTGCATATGTAAATCATTATAGCTCACCGAAAAAGGAGTGGAATGTGGGGTTGACACTCGGCTGGCAGCTGTTTAATTATCGGTTTATCGAGTAATTTTTTTCAAAAAAAGTTTGCGTATCTCTTGCTAATTCAAAAAAAGTACGTATCTTTGCACCCGTAAAACAAACAAGGCCGCGTAGCTCAACTGAATAGAGTAGCTGACTACGGATCAGCCGGTTACAGGTTTGAATCCTGTCGCGGTCACAAATTGTTAATAATAAAGGTCGCGTAGCTCAACTGAATAGAGTAGCTGACTACGGATCAGCCGGTTACAGGTTTGAATCCTGTCGCGATCACAGAGGTCCTCTACAAGGTATTTGTAGAGGATTTTTGTTTTTTTGCACAGAAACTTCGGGTCAGTTTGAAAACTTGGGGTCAACGTAACAATCTGAGGGATTTTATATTTAAGCATATAATTTAGGGCTCAGCGGAAATATCTGGTTGGTAAGTTTTAAAATTAGCTATCTTTGCTTAC
>OHDR01000800.1_pt1 | contig 12184 bp, 10 predicted proteins | sample 1567001 | NCBI WGS metagenome assembly OHDR01 (sample SAMEA3879553, study PRJEB24766) | human gut metagenome | biome: human-associated habitat; feature: feces | place: USA | collected 1985/1987 | reverse complement strand
ACGGCAGGAACCGGAGAGTTTTTTGAGCTGGCAAAGCATATCGGACAGACAGCAAAGCATGTGAATATGCCATCCATCCTCTTAGGCGTGGCATCGCTTGTAATCCTGCTTGTGGCGAAAAAACTGGTTCCGAAATTCCCGATGGCAGTTGTATTGATGGTGGCAGGTGCCTGCTATACGCGGGTTGGAAATGTGCGGGAGCTTGGAATCCAGACACTCTCGAAGGACTTCCGCAGTGGCAGATACCGGATTTTTCAGCTGTCTCAATCCGGGAGGCTGTGACAGTCAGCCTGTCGGTGGCAGTTGTAATTATGGCGGAGACGTTGCTGGCGGAGAATAATTTTGCACAGAAAAATGGCTACCGAATTGATGATAATCAGGAGATCTTTGCATTCTCCGTCGGAAATTTTCTTGCAGCCTTTACCGGGTGCTGTCCGATCAATGGCTCCGTATCCCGTACAGCGATGGGTGAGCAGTATCAGGGAAAGACACAGCTTACCTCGCTTGTGGCAGGACTTTCCATGATCGTACTTTTGCTGTGTGGAACGGGATTTATTCAGTATCTGCCGGTTCCGGTGCTTACTGCGATTGTGATATCGGCATTGCTTGGGGCAACAGAGTTTGATCTGATGGCACGGCTCTGGAAGGTCAGCCGGACCGAATGTATGATCTTTGTCGGCGCATTTTTAGGTGTGCTCCTGCTTGGCACGATTAATGGTGTTTTGATTGGTATTTTGCTTTCCTTTGCGGAGGTGATCATCCGGACAGCGAAGCCATCCACCTGCTTTCTTGGGATTCAGCCGGGGCATAAGCATTTTCGTGATCTAAAGGAGAGCAGCCAGATCCACGCACTGTCCGGTGTGCTTGTTTACCGGTTTAGCAGCAATCTGTTCTTTGCAAATGTGCAGGTGCTGAAAAATGATATTGAGGATCATATAAAACCGGATACGAAAGCTGTGATCCTTGATGCGGGCGGAATCGGAAGTCTGGATATTACTGCGGCAGACTGCCTGAAGCGTCTGCATCAGTCATTGAAAGAAAAGGGCATCCGGTTCTATATGACGGAACATATTTCGGATGTGAACGAACAGTTAAGGAAGCTTGGACTCGGATATCTGATTGAGGAGGGGTGCGTGCGCAGAACCATCCATATCGCATTGAAGGATATGGGAATCAACCGCCCGTATCCACTGGAAGACGGTGTGGATAATGAGGATCGCAGTGCGTCCCGGAAACGTGCAGATAACCGTGTGCAGGAGTTTGTGTGGGCGTTCGGCTCCGATGCGGAAAAACAGATCGAGCGTCAGATTGAAAAGCAGATTGCACAGCTAAAAGGAAGTGGGGATATCGAGAATCTGCTGCATGGACGATGGGCGCATATGGAGGAGCTTGACGAAGATGAGTGGCTGGAACACTTGGAGGAACACCTGAAGGAGATTGTCAATATATCCGGTAAGGATGAACATACCCTTGCGATGCAGATTGAGGAACATAGAAAACAGGTGCATGACCGGATCGCAAAGAATCATCCGGAGCTTGCAGAACGTTTCAGGGAGCGCAGACATGTGCTTGATGCACATCTGAAAGAACGCCATCCAAAGGTGTATGAGCTTGTACTGCAGTCGCGCGAGAAGAATGAACGGAATCGTTAGTACATCTGCGATAGAAGTGAAAATTCCCCGTTTATGATTGCGCAAAACTGATTGAAACAAACAGGTAACTATGCTAAAATATATACGATTATGTGGCGTATAGAGAAAACTATGGCAGACAATGAATCTACATGCGTGAATGTCGTTTGTTGCTGCCGACAGCCCGAAAAACAGGAGGATTTATACAACATGGAACAGTATAAAGAGCAATTTATTGAATTTATGATCGATTGTAACGTATTGAAGTTTGGTGATTTCGTGACAAAGAGCGGAAGAAAGACACCATTTTTTGTAAATACAGGTTTTTACAGAACAGGTTCCCAGTTAGCACGTCTGGGTGAGTATTATGCGGAGGCAATCAAGGACAAGTTCGGCTTTGATTTTGATGTGCTGTTTGGACCGGCATATAAGGGAATCCCGCTTTCCGTAGCTACAACAATGGCGATTGCCAACAAGTATGATGCAGACATCCGTTACTGCTCAAACCGTAAGGAGATTAAGGACCACGGGGATAAGGGAATCCTGCTTGGAAGTCCGATCAACGATGGTGACAAGGTTGTGATCATCGAGGATGTAACAACTGCAGGTACTTCGATTCAGGAGACACTTCCGATCGTGAAGGCGCAGGGCGATGTCGATGTGCTTGGTCTTGTTGTATCGGTTGACCGTATGGAGCGTGGTCAGGGCGAGAAGAGTGCACTGATGGAGATCGAAGAAAACTATGGATTAAAGACAACTGCGATCGTAACGATGGCAGAGGTTGTAGAGCATCTGTACAACAAGCCTTATAAGGGAAAGGTTGTAATCGATGATACCCTGAAGGCAGCGATTGATGCATATTATGAGCAGTATGGAGTAAAATAGTTTTATTGCAAGTATGGGAGGTCTAAAGCATGGAGAAGTTATATCATAAGATCAATGCAATCGGAATCAGCAATCTGGTTATTGGAATTGTGACAATTCTTGTCGGAGTTGGTGCAGGTGTGACGATGATCGTGAATGGCGCCCGCCTGATCACAGGCAAGAAGGATATCACGTTCTAGTGGGATTGTGAAAAATAAGTGAACTTCGGAAATTGAATTGACAGGACTTTTAAGAGTATGGTACAGTTACCATACTCTTTTTTTAACAACAAAATTACATCTTTTTTCATTGACGGTAGACATAGAAGATGGAATCCATCAGATTTCTGCATATGGTAAGGTATGGAGGAATTAATATGTTTATTTCGTTATGTAAAAAAATCAAGCAGCAATTAAAGGAAAAGAAAGCATGGAGACAGGTGCTCGCATATGGGATACTTGCGTTTTTGATCATGCAGTGTTATGTGCTTCCGTTTGCATCGGAAAATACAGAAGCGTGGGAATCTGTCGCGACGATTGGCGATGCGACATGGACAAATGCGCTTCCGCAGGATATACAGGCGGACGCAGAGGAATCTGCATTCACAGAATCGGAAGAGACTGTACAGAGTGTATCTCCGAGTGCGTATTATCAGGCACCGGATACATCCAATGCATTTGTCGCATACGCGATGACGATTCCGAAGGGAAGCGGAAAAAACAGCGATAATATGTGTGCGATTTATGTAGCACAGGCGTTATCTGGTTTTTATGGAGACAAGGCATCGGTACAGGGAAGTACGCTCGTCTCGCAGATCTCGGATACATTTGAAGTAAGTGAGAATTGGGAGCGCGTCTATGCTGATGCAAACTGTTTTCCAAAGGATAAGACGGAGGCGGAATATGATGCAATTTACGACCAGCTGACAAATGCAGGCGATGTCATCTGTTTTGTAAATGGAAAACTGGACGGCTATGTCCATTGCGCAATTTCCGGTGGAGGAACCGCTTTGATCGGACATTTGTATAGCTCTGGCTGGGATTCCCTTCGCGCATGCTATTATCTGGATAACGCGGTGGACGTGCGGAAACAATGCTCCGGAATGATTGTATATCGTCCGAAAGAACGTCTGAAGACTGGAACCTTGCGGATTTGTAAAAGCTATAATGAGGACGTCTACAAGACGAATCCGAAGTTGTATGATGTGGCGGGAGCCAATTATGCAGTGTATGCTAGCTATGAGGATGCGAAACGAAGCCGGAATGTGAAGGGATATTGTTATATTGAGCCGGGGGAAAATGGTGCACTGGCAGAGGATAACGTCTCTTGTTCTGCACGCACAAAGCCGGATGAACAGGGTACGATTGTACAGTTTGCCGAGGGTACATATTATATCCGGGAATGGAATGTGCCAACAAATGGAGGCTGGAAGTTAGATCCGAATATTTATAGTACGAAAATCTATGCAGGAAGACGGACAACCCTTGGCTTGCCAAGAGATGCGGTGGCGAAGCCTCTGGAGCTGAAATCAGAGGGAGATTATTTTGATACGCGTGTGGTTGGACCGGAAGAGGAGTATCTTGGAAAACTCAGACTGACAAAGAAGGTGGAGGAAAATTATGAAGCCTTTCTTTTAGAACACCCGGAGTATAGCTTTGATGGGATTGAATACGCGGTCTATGCTGTTTCCGCAAACGGAAGTAAGGACACCACTAAGCGTGTGGGATTGTTTCGGATGGATAAAAAAGGTACGGGTTTTGTGCAGGAATGTGCGCACGATACAGACTGTGTGGGTGATACAGAAATGCAGCTTCGGATCGGCTGGTATATGATTCAGGAAGAAAAAGCAAACGACTATATGTTGTTAGATGATACGCCAGTCTGGGTACAGATCAAAAAAGATCAGACAACCCCAATGGAGGTTGTTGTAAAAGATGCAGTGAATATTCTTCATTTCCGTGGGGATCTCAGTTTTACAAAAGTGGATGAAAATGGAACCCCGCTTGCAAATATTGCGTTTTCTATTTCTGATACAAAGGGAGAATCCCACATCGTCTGGACAGATGAAAATGGGTATTACTCGACGGCAGCTTCCTATATTCCACATTCGTATCATACGAATCAGGAAGAGGCAGGTGCGGGTATCTGGTTTGGACAGGCAGACGTGGATGATACGAAGGGCGCATTGCCGTATGGAACGTATTACATCGAAGAGGTTCGCTGTGGGGCAAATAAAAATAAGTATCGAAATGCTGAGAAAATCGAAGTATCTATACAGGAGGATGGCGCGCATGTTGAGTTAGGAACGATTATAAATGAGCTATTTCCGCAGATTAAAACGAAGGCAGGCTTTGAAAATCCAATTGTTGATATACGTGCAAAGGGGACACTTGTGCCATGTAAGGATATTGTTTCATTTGAGAATCTGGAGATTGGACACACCTATACGATTTCAGGGGAAGCACGATGGAAAAAGGATGGTACGGTTTTGGAAAAACCATATATGGCAAAGAATGAGCCTGTGACATTTGTCGCGGAAAAGGTAAATATGGATATCGAAGTGAAGTATGAGATTCTGTTTCTGGATGCACTGTGTGGACAGGAAGTGGTGTTCTATGAGACGGTAAAAGATACGGCATATCCGGGCGAGATCGTTGCTTCACATACAGATCTTTCGGATCTCGCACAGACAATCTGTTTTCCCGAAGAGCCGTCGACCACAACGACCGAAACGACAGAAACCACCGAAACATCGGAAACATCGGAAACGACCGGAGATGAAGCAAATCTGTTTCTGACGATTCTTGTTCTGTGTACAAGTGCAGTTGGAATCGGAATGGGTTTGATAGGAAGAAAGAGGAGTCATAAACAGAAATAAAAAATGTCCCCATCTGTTTGATGGGGACGCCTTTTTAGTCATGTAAAGTTTTATGTTTGCTTAAAAGCTCAATAAAATCGGTAGAATTTAAAGGCTTGGAGAAGAGATAGCCCTGCAGGGTGTCACAGAACTGGTTCTGCAGAATCTGCAGCTGTTCATTATCCTCCACACCTTCTGCCACAACAGAGATATCCATCTTGTGTGCCAGATCAATGATGGAGTCTGCGATGCAGCGGTCCTTTTCGTTACTGCAGATACCATCGATAAAGGATTTGTCAATCTTTAACGTATCGATTGGAATCTGTGTCAGGTAGTTGAAGGAAGAGTAGCCAGTTCCGAAATCGTCTAAGGCGATGGAACAACCAAACTCTTTCATCTGATTGATCAGCTTTAAGTTGTGTTCAAACGAATTCATCAGGACACTTTCTGTGATCTCGATTTCGAGATGTTTCAGATCCATACCTGTTTTTTCCGGAATGCTTTTAATGATATCGATCAGATGATCATCCTTTAACTGGGTGGTTGATACATTGACAGATACACGGAGTGGACCGAATCCGCTCTTGATCAGTACCTGATTGAAGTTGCAGGCTTCAATCAATGCCCATTCCCCAAGGATGTTGATAATACCGGTTTCTTCTGCGATCGGAATAAATTCTGCAGGAGAGATAAAACCAACCAGCTCAGACTCAATACGCATCAGCGCTTCATAGCCGGTAACCTGACCGCTTTCCACATTGACCTGTGGCTGGTACTGTAAGTAAATTTCGTTCTTATCAATAACATGAGATAGAATATCTGCAAGATCATTTTTCCGGTTGACATCGTCCTCCATGTAGCTGTCGAAGAAGCGGTAGCTGTTTTTGCCAGAGTTTTTCGCATTGTACATCGCGATGTCTGCGTTCTTGATCAACTCGCTTACCGTCAGACCGTTGTTTGGGAAGACTGCGATACCGACACTCATGGAAACCACAGCGGTTTCATCGTTTAAGATGAATGGATGATGTACGACATTGACAAGCTGGCTTGCAAAGTTTTCCAGATCATCCACGGTATCGAAGCGATTTTTTAAGATCAGGAACTCGTCACCGCCGTTACGTGCCAGAATATCATCGGAAGCGATACAGGAAAGCATCCGGTCGGAGACATCCTTTAACAGAAGGTCACCATAGTCGTGTCCGAGTGTATCGTTGATATTTTTAAAGTTATCTAAGTCGATAAAGAAAATGGCATGCTTGCTGGCACCGACGCTTGCGTCATGGAAGATCTTGTAAGCGTATTTCATGAAAGCAACACGGTTATAAAGTCCGGTTAAGCCATCGTGATAGGCAAGCTGCTCGATATGGGCATAGTTCTTTTTCAGTTCCTGTTCGCTGACCTCTAATGCAGCTTTGGAAGCAGATAATTCCTTGTAGTTGTTGGAGATGATATCCATCATGCTGTTGAACATGCGGGAGAGATCTCCGAATTCATCATCAGAGGCAACATCACATTTGACATCCAGATTACCAGAGGAGGCGTCCGTCATGTTGTCGCGCAGGGTAAAGATTGGTTCTGTGTATTTCGCGGATAAGATCCGGCTCACCCAGATAGCAATCATTAAAATGATGATGAGTGTGATACTCATGGTAATCGGGAGGGTTGCCAATATCTGCTGGTATTGAGTTCCCTGCTGTTTGATCAGATACAGCCAGTTGGAGTCGGAAAGCTTGCAAAATCCATAGATATTTTTGAAGGAGGAAGCTTTCAGATGTCCATAGTCCTTCGCGTTGTCCGCGCCGTTCAGACAATTAAACGCCTGTGTTTCCAGTTCCCGTTGTCCGGTTAGCCCGGTCGAAGTAAAGAGGTAGCCGCCATCATTTGTCATGATGAATGCAGAGCCATCTTCCGGGATAAAGGAGCCGAAATACCGGGAGGTGATATTGGCACGGATCAGACCAACGATCTGGCTTTTAATAATGATCGGGGATACAACATCAATGCTCTCGATTTCATCGAGTGGTGAACACTGTAAGATTTTTGTTTCTGTGATATCCTCGACCGGAATTGCCATATGTTCCTGCCAGTCATCCGTATTGGTGTTGTCAGAACTAGTAATGTAGTATCCGTTTACATCATAGAGATAGTAATTCACGTTGTTGCCGGCATAATCAGAAGCAGTTGCAAACAGATCTGTGACATTCGTATAATAAGGAGAATCATTTCCAAGCGTAACACCATTGTAATTCTCCAGTACAAGATTCTGGATGTTTGTACCATTTGCAAGTCCCTCTACTTCGGCGATCTGTGAGTTAAGCTGGGACTGGAAGCCCATGCCGTAGTTCTTCGCAAGTTCCACTGTGGACTGTGTTGCAAGATCCATGTATTTTTTATAAGATAAATTGTATGTAAAGATTGTCAGAAATATAAGTGGCAGACACGCCATTAAAACAAGCGACAATCGCAAAGACTTTTGTATAGACATAACCCGTTCACCTCAAAGTAAAGTATGTATCATAAATGTAATAAATATATTATATAGGAAAAGAATAGAATATTCAATCATGAAAGCTCATTTTTTGCATTTGCCCGACAGTTGCTTTTTGGCTGGAGATTGTGTATAATAATCAATAAATTATGACTTCTTGACTGAAGAGAAGAGTTACATGAAGGAGGGGCGTTATGTTTGGAGTTTATTTTGGAAAATATCTCGAAGATGTTGGTGTGTTGACACATGAGCAATATATGGAAATCGTAGAGGCGAGTCGTACAGCACGTGTGAAGATGGGATTGCTTGCAGTCAGCGAAGGACTTATGACGAAGGAACAGGCGGATGAAGTCAATCAGCTGCAGGCGATGAAGGATGCCAGATTCGGAGATATTGCTGTGGAGAAGGGTTATCTGACAGACGAGCAGGTTGGGAAGCTTCTGAAAAAACAGGGTGATTCCTATCTTTTATTCGTACAGGCACTTGTAGAGCGCAAGCTGCTTACTTTGGAGGATATTCAGAAGTATCTGAATCATTATAAAAAGTCAGAGCGATATACAGCACTTGAAATCGATGCGTTGAAGAGTTCGGATATTGACAAGATCATTCAGATCTTTTTAAAGGATAACCAGGTTCCGGCAGCCGTGAAGGATTATCTTGCATTGCTCGCCAGAAATATGGTTCGTTTTGTTGATAACAAGATTCGTTTTGAGCGGATTGAACGAATCCATACATATACAAGTAAATACATTGCCAGCCAGTGCTTTACCGGCGATTACAATTTGTTTATTGGTATCTGTAATGTTGGAATAAAGCCAATTGCAACCGAGTTTGCGAAGGAAGAGTTCGAAGTGATCGATGAGGACAGTCTCGATGCAGTTTGCGAGTTTATCAATGTATGTAACGGATTGTTTGCTTCGAAGGAATCTCTTGAAGGTGTGCATATTGATATGCTTCCTCCAGAGATGTATACCGATATCACAACCATCAGTTCAGAGGGTATGATGTTCCTGCTTCCATGTTATGTGCATGGCGAGCGTGCAGATATTGTAATCTGTATGGAGACAAAGTGGAATATCAGCTAATACAGGAAAGAATAAGATAAATAAGGAGAATGATTGATCATGGCAAATATATTGATTGTAGATGATTCCAGAACATCCCGTAAAATCTTAAGAGGACTTTTGGAAGCAAACGGATATGTAGTTGTTGGTGAGGCGAAAAATGGACAGGAAGGGTATGATATGTACGCACAGTACAAACCAGATCTTGTCACGATGGATATTACAATGCCAGTGATGTCTGGTGTCGACAGCCTGAAGAAAATCAAGGCTGATTTCCCAGACGCAAAGGTTGTTATGGTATCTGCAGCCGGTCAGCAGCACAATATGTTAGAGGCAGTACAGAGTGGTGCCGCAGAGTTTATTGCAAAGCCATTTGATGTAGAGACGATCAAGAACGTGTTAAAGACCGTACTCGAAGGTTAAATATAAATAAAAACAAGTATGAAATGGTCGTATATACCCGCTACGTATATATGACCATTTGTATTGTTTGAATCAAGTTAATGGAGTCGTTATAAATGATAGAGACAGTTGTATCCGTAGATCTGATGGTGGAAGAAGAACTGAAGGTGAAGAAAAATCATCTGGCACCGGATTTTCCTACGGGAGAAGAAAAGAGAATCTGTATCGTATCCGGATTGTACGGGGATGAGCTGCAGGGACAGTATATCTGCTATGAGGTAATTCGCCGGATCAAGCTGGAGTATGAAAATCTGATCGGAATTGTGGATGTGTATCCGGCATTAAATCCGATGGGACTGGATTCGAAAACAAGAGAGATTCCGGGTTCCGGTATTGACATGAATTCCATATTTCCAGGATCAAAGCTAGGCGCATTGGGGGAATATACGGCGTCCTGCATTTTCGATGATATCAAGGGTGCGGATGTGTGTATTGATCTGCATGCAAGTAACCTGTATGTACATGAGGTACCGCAGGTGCGTATGAATGATGACCGGGTGGATGAACTGATGCCAATCGCTAAATGTCTGAATGTTGACATGATCTGGATTCATCCAAGTAATTCTGTATTAAATGGCAGTCTTGCGTATTCCTTAAATGAAGTTGGCGTGCGCTCGGTTGTGATCGAGTCCGGCGTAGCCTATCGGATCAATCAGCAGTATTGCAATGCAATCGTGGACGGTTTGTTTGCACTGATGAAGGAGATGGGAATCTGGAAGGGAAACACGGTGACTCCAAAGAAGGTTCCGATCACAAACGATAAGGATATCCGGTATATCAATGCAGAGAGCAGTGGTATCTTTATTCCGGGAGTACAGTTATTTGCACAGGTAAAAAAGGGGGACGAGCTTGGAACGGTTGTCAACGTGATCACTGGAGCCGTGGAAGAGGTCGTGTATGCCACAGGAGATGGCATGATCTGTTCATTACGTGATTATCCGGTCATTGAGGAAGGTTCCCTGCTTGCAAGAATCGTGGGAGGAAACGCCTATGAATAAAGAAATTATCTTTTCCATGAACACAGCGTTTCGTGGAGAGTTTAACATTCATGGATATTCATATGGACGCGGAGATAAGGCAGCGTGTATTGTTGGATCTATGCGTGGAAATGAATACCAGCAGTTATATATGTGCTCACTTCTGGCACAGAGACTGGCAGAGATTGAAGCACAGGGGGATGTGGTAGCCGGAAAGGAAATCCTGCTGATCCCGACACTCAATTACAGTTCAATGAACGCAGAAAAGAAAAAATGGATCTCGGATGATTCGGATATCAACCGTTCATTTCCGGGAAATATCGAGGGTACTGCGACAAGCCGGATTGCGGCGACGCTGATGGACCGTGTCAAGGACTATACATACGGTATCCAGTTTGCAAGCTTTTATCTGCAGGGAATCTCAATCCCACATGTGCGGATGATGGAGACAGGAACAGAGAGTACAAGCCTTGCCAATCTGTTTGGTATGCCATATGTACTTACCGGGGATACGCGTTCGTTTGATACGGCAACGCTCAATTATAACTGGCAAAAGACGGGAACGCAGGCCTTTTCGGTTTATTCTGCGACCACCGATACGTTGGATGGCGAGAGTGCGAAGATGGCAGTCAGTGCAGTGCTCCGGTTCCTGACGCGAATGGGAATCATCCGCTATGAGAGCCATGGAGGATATATCTCAACGACATTAAAAGAGAAAGATCTCGTGTCGGTACGTGCCGATGAGGCGGGATTTTTCCGCTGCATCGTCGGGGTAAATCAGGAGGTAAAACGCGGGCAGGTGCTTGCGGAAATCATTAACCCGATGGATGGTAATATTAAGGCTGAAGTTTTGGCACCGACGGATGGAATTGTATTTTTTGTACAAAATTCTCCACTCGTGTTCCAAAATGTGGTAATATACAAAATTGTAAGACGTATGCACCAGTAAGATGCAGAAAGTAAATTACAAAATTCAGGAGGAAAGTCATGAGCAAGGTTAGACGAATCTATGTAGAAAAGAAAGATGCTTATGCGGTTAAGGCAAAGGACTTAAAGAAGCAGTTCAAGGATTACCTTGGAATCAAAGCTGACAATGTCCGCGTCCTGACACGGTATGACATGGAAGGTGTATCGGAGGATACCTACAACCTTCTCAGAGCCACCGATCGATGTCGTATATGAAGAATCATTCCCTATGAATGAGAAGGAAAAATGCTTCTCGCAGGAATATCTTCCGGGACAGTTTGATCAGCGTGCGGATTCTGCAGAGCAGTGTGTCAAGCTTCTGAACGAGGAGGAGACACCGGTCATCAAGACAGCTACTACTTATGTGGTAGAGGGTGACGTGACAGAAGAGCAGATGCAGACAATCCGGGAGTATGTTGTAAACCCGGTGGATTCCCGTATCACAGATGAGACAAAGCCGGAGACGCTGGTTACAAACTTTGAGGAACCTGCAGATGTGAAGATCTTCGATGGTTTCAAGGATATGCCAGAGGCAGAATTAAAGGCACTGTATGATTCCCTCGGACTTGCTATGACAATCAAGGATTTTGAGCATATACAGAACTATTTCAAGAACGAAGAACACAGAGATCCATCTATGACAGAGATCCGTGTGCTTGATACATACTGGTCTGACCATTGCCGTCATACAACATTTTCAACAGAGCTTACAAATGTTGCATTCGACGAGGGTTATTACAAGGATGTGATTGCCGAGACATATGATCGTTATGTTGGAGCAACAAAGGAAATGTACAAGGGCAGAGACGATAAGTTTGTCTGCCTGATGGATATCGCCCTTATGGCAATGAAGGAACTGAAGAAGGCTGGCAAGC
>OHDR01000798.1_pt1 | contig 12202 bp, 12 predicted proteins | sample 1567001 | NCBI WGS metagenome assembly OHDR01 (sample SAMEA3879553, study PRJEB24766) | human gut metagenome | biome: human-associated habitat; feature: feces | place: USA | collected 1985/1987 | reverse complement strand
GCGCCTTCGTCATTCTTGAATTCATCTACCAACCAAGTGATGATTACCTGGTCGAAGTCATCACCACCCAAGTGAGTATCACCGTTTGTTGACAATACTTCGAATACACCGCCACCGAATTCCAGGATAGAGATATCGAATGTACCACCACCAAGGTCGAATACGGCAACCTTCATATCTTTGTTCGCTTTATCGATACCGTAAGCCAAAGCAGCAGCTGTCGGTTCGTTTACGATACGTTTCACTTCCAGACCGGCAATCTGACCGGCTTCTTTTGTAGCCTGACGTTGAGAATCGGAGAAGTAAGCCGGAACAGTAATAACGGCTTCCTTAACTTCTTCACCGAGGTAGTCTTCGGCGGTCTTCTTCATCTTACGAAGAATTTCAGCAGAAACCTGCTGCGGAGCCAAATCCTTGTCGCCGAGAACCTGAACCCAGGCGTCGCCGTTGGCAGCCTTGATAATCTTGTAAGGCATCAGTTTGATGTCTTTCTGAACTTCCTTGTCGTCATAGCGACGGCCGATCAAACGCTTGATCGCGAAAAGCGTGTTGGCAGGATTCGTAACAGCCTGACGTTTTGCAGGAGCGCCGACAAGCACTTCTTTTTCAAGATATGCAACGACGGAAGGTGTGGTGCGAGCACCTTCGCTGTTTTCGATCACGCGAACCTTGTCACCTTCAACGACCGCGACTGCGGAGTTTGTTGTACCAAGGTCAATACCAATAATTTTTCCCATGATAAATTTCCTCCTCTATCTAATCTCTGAATCTTGTTAAAAATCAAATTAGTTTGCTACTTTTACCATGCTGTGTCTTACAACACTTTCACGGTACATGTAACCTTTCTGGAATTCTTCTGCGATGATGTTCTCACCGAGCTCCTCATCTTCTACATGCATCACTGCGTTGTGGAAATCCGGATTGAATTCCTGACCAACTGCCTCGATTGGTTTTACTCCAACGGATTCCAGTGTAGTCATAAGCTGTTTGTAGATCTTCTCCATTCCTTCTACGAACGGAGCATTCTTCTCCTCCTCCGGTACGGAACCAAGTCCACGCTCGAAGTTGTCTACAATCGGAAGAATCTTTTCTATGATATCTTTCGCTCCGATCTCGTACATCTGGGATTTCTCCTTCTCAGATCTCTTGCGGAAGTTATCAAACTCTGCCATCTGACGAGTAACGCGGTCTGTGAGTTCCTCGATCTTCTCGTCTTTCTTGTCCTTCTTCTCTTTCTTTCCGAAGAACTTTTTCTTACCTTCTGATGCTGCTTCTGAATCTCCTTCAGTCTCAGTTGCTTCCTCTGTTGCTTCTTTCGCTTCAGCCTCAACTCCCTGGGCATCTTCTGTTTCTACTGTCTCTTCAGCTTCCGCCTGCTCTTTTGCAGCCTTTGCTTTTGCCTCTTCAACAGCTTCTTTTACCATATCTTCTTTGCTCATGTTCTCTGTCACCAGCTTTCTACCTTCCTATTATTACTCTTTTGGTTCTTTATTATAAATCGCATCCAACTCACTTTGCAGCGTCTTCAGCGTCTTCATGACATGTTCATAATCCATTCTCTTCGGACCGATAATTCCAATCGTTCCTTTCATACCTTCTCCCAACTCATATGTGGCGGTAACAACACTGCAGTCTTTCATGGTCTTAACCGGAGTTTCATCTCCGATGTAAACCTGTATGCCGTTGTTCTCCTCACTTGCCAGTGTCTCTGTCACCAGATCTGCCAGCTGCTGTTTCTCTTCAAATGCACTGATGATCTCCTGTGCGCTCTGCTTATCACTAAGCTCCGGATATTTGAAAATATTCGTTGCGCCGCTTGTGTAGATCTCCATGTCATTATCTACATGAATGATCTCTGCCACTGCATCCAGTACATGACCGACAACCTCGCTGTGGATACCAGCCTGTTCTTTCAATCTGGCAATCAGACCTAATGTAATCTGATCAATGGATAATCCATTCAGTGTCGTGTTCAGAAGCATATTCAGCTTCAACAGATTCTCATTACTTAAGGTTTCTCCAACTTCAATGATCTTATTCTTGATCACATTACCACCAAGTACGATGACTGCTACGATCTGTTCTTCATCCACCTGTGACAGCTGAATGAACTTCAATGTGTTCCGGCTGTTGACCGGCGCGGAAACCATCGTCGCATAATTGGTGTTCGAAGCAAGAACCTTTGCCGCTTGCTGGAGTACCTTCTCGACCTTATCTGTCTTCTCAAGAAGTGCATCCTCTCGTCTGCTGATCTCCTGCTCCTTGTTCTCCATCAGAAGATCTACATAAAAGCGATATCCCTTATCTGATGGAATTCTTCCTGCCGATGTATGCGGCTGGAAGATGTAACCAAGATCTTCCAGATCTGCCATCTCATTCCTTATTGTTGCGGAACTTAATTTCAAATCTGTGTATTTTGAAAGGGTTCGTGATCCGACCGGTTCGCCAGTCTCCAGATAATTCTGTATGATGGCTTTCAATATCGTAAGTTTTCTTTCACTTAATTCAGCTTCTACAGACATCTCTGTGCTCCCCTTTCTGTTCATCTTTGTTTGTTATTAGCACTCTTTGTTTTTGAGTGCTAACACCTTACAGATACTAAGATAGCACCTCGATTTCTGTTTGTCAACACTGATTGTTATTTTTATAAGTTTTTTATTTTCTTCTTATTTTATTTACAAGATTTTTCAGATTGTCTTTGCGGAATCTTCTTTTATGAAGTTTTGAACACATTTGCCACATTCTCCCAGATATGTTATGATTGTAACTGTTCTATTGTGATTTGTTTCTTCATCAGTTATGATGCTGATTAACGCAGACAAGATATCTTTTAAAATAAGAACAAGAATATCAGAAATGGGGAGTTTATATGTCATCTACATCGAAAGAACCTGCTGCAAAGGAGAAGGACTCTACTGCGAAAGAACTTTTCCAATGGCTAATCGCCATTTTAGCGGCTGTTGCTATTGCTTTATTTGTTGATAATTTTCTAATCGTCAATGCACAGATCCCTTCCGGTTCAATGGAAAACACCATCATGACCGGAGATCGTGTGGTTGGTAACCGGCTTTCTTATTTAACTAAGGATCCTGAGCGTTATGATGTAATCATTTTTAAGTATCCTGATGATGAAAGCCAGCTTTTTATCAAGCGTATCATCGGACTGCCTGGTGAAACCGTGGAGATCCGTGACGGTCATATCTACATTGATGGCTCTTCTGAACCGCTCGAAGATGTAGAGACGAAAGAATACATGGTCGGAAATTATGGTCCTTATACCGTACCGGAAGGATGCTATTTTGTGATGGGAGATAATAGAAATGATTCGAAAGATTCCCGCTACTGGATTAATCCATATGTATCCAAAGATAAGATTCTTGGCAAGGCAGTCTTTCGTTACTGGCCAATTACAGAGATGAAAACGATCAAATAATTTTCAAATAGAAGAGGTTATTGTTAATATCAATTTTTAGGTTTCCAATTTTAAAAATACGAACCCACTGAAGAAATCGAGTATTTTTTATACTTGAACTTCTTCAGTAGATTCGTATTTTTCTTTTCTGATGAAAAGTTTCGGGGAACAGCACACCTTGTTTACATCTTATAACAACCTTTTTCAGAAATCACAAAATCCATCCGCAGATCATGTTCCTCCACCGGAATTTCGTCTACAAGCAGTTCCTCCCTGCAAAGTGCTGCTTTCACGCAATGCGTCTTTTCCAGATATCTGTCGTAATATCCACCACCGTGACCAAGGCGTCTTCCGCTTCTATCGCAGCTGATACATGGAATGAAAGCAAAATCAATTGCTTCCGGCTGAATCAATCTTTCCGGGTCTTCTTTTGGTTCAAGGATTCCATATGCACCCGGATACAGCTCTTGTAATGAGTGGATCTCGTATACGTTCATAATTCCTTTTCCCGTACACTTTGGCACTCCAAGATGCTTTCCTGATTGAAGAATATCTTGCAATATAGAAAATGTATCTATTTCTTTCTCTGTGCTCACATAACAGAACACACAGTCTGCGCTCTTGTATTCATTCAGTTCCAAAACACTTTCTGTAATCTTTCTGTCTGCTTCTTTTCTGTATTTTTCTGTTGTAAAAGAAAGTTTTTCTTTTATTTTTCTTCTTAATTCTTTCTTTTGAATTATTTCCTCTTCTGTTTTTCTTTCCAATTCTTCCACTCTTATCTCTCTTTTCTTGTTTCTATTATTTAACTGTTTTCTTCACTCTGCTCTTCTCCGACAGATTCAATCAGCAGGTGATCCAGATTTTGCAGGTCTGCTTTTCTGATTTCATATTTTCCCTCTTTATCTTTTTCTACATGAAGAACAATTTTATTTGGTTTTCCGTACTTCAGCCCTTTTTCTGCCGCCTGACTTAAAACCTCATAATAGATCTGATAAATTTCTGTCTGCATCTGTGTTTCTTCTGGCATCGCCTGTCCGTTCATCACATCATTTGAAACTTTTGTGGCGTATTCCTGCGCCTTCTCCTGAAATTCAGCATAAGTATCCTTCAGCAATGTGATTGGTTTCACTGTAAGAACAACCTGATAAGTTCCATTTTCTTCCCTGGTTGCTTCTCCTACAGTATAAGATGTCTTCTTTGCAAGATCTGCAAACAGTTCTCTATATTCTTCTGTCATCTCATCTGTCATTACATGCTCCGGAAATTTTTCCATTGTATAAGCAAGATTATCTTCGAAAACCTGTTTTGCTTCTTTCTCGGAAATGCCGGTCTGTTTTATATAGGATTCTGTTTTCTGCTTATAAGATACATCTAAAAATGCCTGTACATATTCCTGCGGATCAAAACGGTTTATGTAACAATAGATCATTGTTGCTGTTGCTGCGATGATAATTGCAACCATTATAACTCCTACTATAAAATGCTTCTTTTCTTTTTTTCCTGACATCAACTTTACCTCTTTTCTAACTGTAATTTGAATAACTTATTTGTAACTGTTCAGAGCCAAGCAAAATTTCAAAAACAGGTATAAAATGCTTGCATTTTTAAAACTGTTTTTGAAATTTTATTTGGCGGATACGCCACACCGACGAAATGCGTAGCATTTTGGAGGTTGGCTCTGAACAGTTACACTTATTTTATTTCTGTCACAGTATAGCATGATATCAGTTCACATTTTGTAGAACGATGTCGCCCGGTATATAGCGCTTTTCAGATAGATGGAACGATACCTCTCCTTGTATGCAGCGCTTTTCAGATGGACGAAACGATGTCGCCTGCATGCAGCACGTTTCAGATAGCAAGAAAGAGATACGCAACCGTATCTCTTTCTTCTTGCAGACTTGTTTCTTTTGTCTGCTTTCTCTTTCATTTACAGATCAAATCTGATCTTGATATATGCTTTGATCTCTTCCACGCATTTCTGGAATCCAAGCTTTCCACTGTTCAGGCACAAATCATAATTTCTTGCATCTGCCCACTCGTGTCCTGTGTGGTAACGATAGAAATCACCGCGAAATTTATCCGTCTTCTCGATGTATTTTTTCATTTCTTTTTCTGTCATACTGTTACGCTCCATCGCACGATCAAGACAGAATTTCTCATCTGCATGAACAAACACACTGACAACATTCGGATTGTCTTTCAGAACATAATCTGCACATCTTCCAACGATTACACAGGATTCTTTCTCAGCCAGATCTTTGATGATCTTTGCCTGATAGTTAAAGATATTTTCTTCTGAAACGAAGTCCTTATCTTCCGGCGGAAGAAGTTCTCCGTCGTATGGACGACTGAGGATCTTGAACCAGCCGGCTCCCTTCATCTTCTCATCACTCATGCCGAAGAGTCTCTCGTTAATTCCGCTTTCCTCGGATGCCATACGCAGGATTTCTCTGCTATAACAGTTGATTCCAAGCTCTTTTGCAAGCATAGCTCCGATTGTCTTACCACCGCTTCCATACTGTCTTGCCATTGTAATTACAATATTGCTGCTCACCTGAATCGCCTCCTATTCTCCTAAATATGCTTTCTTAACTGCTTCATCTTCCAGCAGGTCTTTTGCATTTCCTGACATTGTGATCTTACCAGTCTCAAGAACATAGGCCCGATCCGCGATAGAAAGAGCTTTCTTTGCATTCTGTTCTACAAGAAGTACTGTTGTTCCACTCTCACTTACTGCCTGGATAATATCAAAAATCTCATTTACAAAGATTGGAGAAAGTCCCATAGAAGGCTCATCCATCAGAATGATCTTCGGTTTAGACATCAGTGCACGTCCCATGGCAAGCATCTGCTGCTCTCCACCACTGAGTGTTCCGGCCATCTGATTTCTTCTCTCTTCCAGACGTGGGAATCTCTTATAAACATTTGCAAGACTCTCTTCGATCTCATTTTTATCTTTTCTTGTATAGGCACCCATTTTCAGGTTTTCGTAAACACTCAGTTCAGCGAAAACTCTTCGTCCTTCCGGAACGTGAGCCATTCCCATAGACACGATCTTATGCGCCGGGATCTTTGTGATATCAGTTCCTTCAAACACAACAGAACCTTTCTTTGGAGAAAGAAGTCCTGTAATTGTATGAAGTGTTGTTGTCTTTCCGGCTCCGTTTGCGCCGATCAGTGCAATAACCTCTCCCTGATTTACCTCAAAGGAAATGCCTTTGATTGCCTGGATCATTCCATAATATACTTCTAAGTCTTTGACTTCAAGCATTGCCATTGTTATCTTCCCCCTATTCTCCCAGATATGCCTTGATTACCTGAGGATCATTCAGTACATCTGTTGTCTTGCCCTGTGCAAGTACTTCACCGAAGTTGAGTACTGTCAGCTCCTCGCAGATACCACTTACCAGTTTCATATCATGTTCGATCAGAAGGATCGTCATATGGAACTCATCTCTTACGAAACGGATCATATCCATCAGTTCTCCTGTCTCATTCGGGTTCATTCCTGCTGCCGGCTCATCCAGAAGAAGAAGCTTTGGATCCGTCGCAAGTGCTCTGGCGATCTCCAGTTTTCTCTGCTGCCCGTAAGGAAGGTTTGCAGCCTTATATGACGCAAACTTCTCAAGATCGAATACCTTCAGAAGCTCCATCGCCTTTTCATTCATCTCTTTTTCTACCTTACGATAATTCGGAAGTCTTAAGATTCCTTCGATCGTAGAGTAATGATGATGGTTGTGAAGTCCTACTTTAACATTATCAAGAACAGTCAGTTCTTTGAAAAGACGGATGTTCTGGAATGTTCTTGCAATTCCGGCCTTACTGATCTCAATATTTTTCTTTCCTGTAAGATCCTTTCCGTCCAAAAGAACCTTTCCTGAATCCGGTTTATATACTCCTGTCAGAAGGTTGAATACGGTTGTCTTACCGGCACCATTTGGTCCAATCAATCCGTAAAGTTCTTCTTTCTGTATCTTGAGGTCAAAGTCATTTACCGCACGGAGACCTCCGAAAGAAATTCCAAGATTTTTTACATCTAATAATGTACTCATTCTTACTTAAGCCTCCTTTTTCTTTCCAAAACGAAGATACTTCTCTCTCCACTCGATTGCCTTTGGTGCCCAGTTAAAGAGCATCATGATGATCAGAACGATCGCATAGATCAACATACGGTAATCAGACAGTCCACGGAGAAGCTCCGGAAGGAGTGTCAGGATAACTGCTGCAATAATAGATCCACGGATATTTCCGATTCCACCAAGTACTACAAAGACAAGAATCGTGATGGACATATTGTATCCAAAGTTGTTTGTATTTGCTGTCAGTGTTGACAGGTTGTGTGCATACAGAACACCTGCTGCACCGGCCATAGCTGCTGAAATTGTAAATGCCATGAGTTTATATTTTGTAACATTGATTCCGATAGACTCAGCTGCGATTACATTATCACGGATCGCCATGATCGCACGTCCGTCTCTGGAATTGATCAGGTTGAGTACGATAAATAATGTCACCATGATCAGGATAAATCCGATCAGGAAAGTGGAATCCTTCGGAGTTCCTGTGATTCCCTGCGGACCGTTCAGGATAACTGTTCCGTCTGGATCCATGTCAAGTGCCATAACGTCCTTTGTTGCAAAATGAAATCCTTTGGAATCCTTTCCAATATAAAGAACATTTACAAGGTTCTTAATGATCTCACCGAATGCAAGTGTAACGATTGCAAGGTAATCGCCTTTCAGACGAAGTACCGGGATTCCGATGATAACACCGAAGATTGCTGCTACTACAACACCGATCAAAAGTGCAAGCAGAAATCGTACAATCGAATTCTCGATCACATCTCTCATACATTTTGAGAAAAATGCACTGGAAAATGCTCCCACACACATAAATCCTGCATGGCCAAGGCTAAGTTCTCCGAGAATACCTACTACAAGGTTCAGAGAAACCGCCAGGATAATATATGTACAAAGCGGAACAAGAAGTCCTGTCAAAAGACTGGAAATACTTCCTGTGCTGCTTAAAGTCTGCATCACTACGAAAGCTACAATCACAATAGCATAAGTGATGAGATTGCTTCTCTTTGTTTTATTCATATTCTTCAACATAATTCCATCCACCTACACTTTCTCCTGAATCTTCTTGCCCAGAAGTCCTGTAGGCTTCACAAGCAACACAACGATCAGAACTGCGAACACGATCGCATCTGCAAGCTGGGAAGAAATATATGCCTTACTGAGTATCTCGATGATTCCCAAAAGAATTCCTCCGATAAATGCACCCGGAATGGAACCGATTCCTCCAAATACAGCTGCAACGAATGCTTTGATACCCGGCATCGCACCGGTGTATGGTGTCAGGCTCGGGTAGGTAGAACACAGAAGCACACCGGCTACTGCTGCAAGTCCGGAACCAATCGCGAATGTAAGAGCAATTGTTGCATTTACATTGATACCCATTAATTGCGCTGCGCCTCTATCCTCTGATACTGCACGCATCGCCTGCCCTGGTTTTGTCTTCTGAACAAATGTGATCAATGCGATCATAATAACCACACAAACTACGATTGTAACAATTGTCTCTCCTGAAATATTCAGCTTGCCATCTGCAAGTGAAAGTCCGCTCCACTTGATCACTGATGGGAATGTCTGTGCATTCGCACCGAAGATCAGAAGTGCTACATTCTGAAGCAGATAACTGACACCGATCGCTGTGATCAGTACGGCAAGTGAAGATGTTGCATTACGAAGCGGCTTATACGCTACACGCTCCATCAGAACACCAAGTACTGTACAGGCAATGATTGAAATCAGGATTGCCACCCAGGTAGGAAGTCCTGCCTGCTTCATTGTGATCAAAGCTACATATGCACCGATCATGATCACATCACCATGTGCAAAGTTCAACATCTTGGCGATTCCATATACCATTGTGTATCCAAGCGCGATCAACGCATAGACACTGCCAAGACTTAGTCCATTTACTAAATATGAAATAAAGCTCATATCCGTCCCTCTCATCCTTTTTATATTTTTGTAAGGTACTACTTTAACCTCTTAAATTGAATTGATTATAGCATAATTATTTTCTCGTATCAATACAAAAAACAGAATCCGCTCTGTTTTTTTATTAAAACAGGCTTTTATGAAGTAATCCAAGTACTGTTGTCAGATCTTCAATCCCCATCTGTCCCGGTGCAGATACTTTCCCAACTGCTCCAAATGTCAGTGCAGAACCAAAGACTTCTCCACAGAGACGGCTGATCACACCTGTTCCTGACATAGACATTGTAATAATCGGACGATCTGCATACTCGCTTGCCATCTCTTCTGTCGCTACAAGAAGTGTAAGAACATCTTTCTTATTCTGTGGCATCACAGCGATCTTCGGAATATCTGCTCCAAGATCCTGCATTTTTCTTAAACGGGATACGATTTCCTCTTTTGCCGGAGTCTTGTGGAAGTCATGGTTCGAAGCGATCACTTTTACTCCATTTGCATGTGCTGTCTCAACAACAGCCTTCACAGCCTCATCTCCTGTAAATGCCTCTACGTCTACAAGGTCAATAAGTCCTGTCTTTGCTGCATTCTGATTCAGTTCAACATAAGCCCCTGTCTCGATTGCTTTCTCTCCACCTTCTTTTGATGTGCGGAATGTGAAAAGAATCGGCATCTCCCCAAGCACCTCACGAAGTGCCTGCATTGTCGCCTCTGTCTTTGCAAAATCAAAGATATCTTCATACCAGTCAACACGCCACTCAACAACATCAGCCTTTGTTGACTTGATATTCTCGGCTGCTGCAAGAATCTCTTCTCTTGTTACGCCAACAATAGGTACACAGATTTTCGGGATTCCAGCGCCAATTTCAATATTTCTTACTTTTACTGTATTCATGATTTGTTCCTTTCTTAAGTTTCTTCCGAATTCTTCAGAAGCACACCATATCTTACATTTATAAAAAGTATAATATAAATAATAGCACAAAGATAGAACAGCATGCTATAGAAAATTCACAAGCTTGAAACTATGGCCACACCAACGGAAAAACATCTTGTAAATCAAATGACTAACACTGCTCCAAAAAGAAGTCCCCCGGCAGAAACGATGTCTGTCGGGGGGATTTCTCCTATTCTTTTAATGTATCTACAAAGAGCGTTGCTACTCTCTGTATTTATTTTTCTAAACGAATCTGATATATCAATTATTCAGCAGCATCTTCTGCCTGAAGTACCTGATACTCTCCACTCTTAACAACAACTACTGTAGGATCTTTTGTAGGCTCTCCATCCTCTGACCATGTGATGCTCTTTCCTGTAAGTCCATCATATGTGATCTCTGTCATACCTTTTTTAAGTGCGTCACAGATATCTGATGCGCTCTTATCCGGTGTAACATCTTCTTTCTCAGCTGCTGCTTTGATTACGTATACACAGTCATAAGCATCTGCTGCGAACTGAATCGGTGTGTCTCCGAATGCTTCTTTGTAATCAGCAACGAATTTCTGTGTTGCTTCGTCTGTAGCATTTGCTGTAAATGGTGTAAGGAACATTAAGTCTTCTGCAAGACTTGCGTCAAATCCATCAAGATCAAGGATACCGTCCATACCGTCACATCCGAACCACTTCGGTGTAAATCCTGCTTTGTTTGCCTGAGCAAGAATCAGAGAAGCTTCCTGATAGTAAATTGGAAGGAATACAAGTTCAGCACCTGCATCTTTTGCTTTCTGGATCTGTACAGAGAAGTCTGTCTTGTTATCTGCTGTAAATGCTTCTGCTGCTACAACATCAAGTCCTTTTGCCTTTGCCTCTGTCGCAAATGTCTGATAAATTCCTGATGAATATGTGTCAGAGCTGTTATAAATGATTGCTACTTTTGTTGCAAGCTTGTTCTCTGCAATGTAATCTGCTGATGCGCTACCCTGGTTAGGATCTGAGAAACACATACGGAATGCATTATCATACTGGATACTGTCTACTGCTGTAGCAGATGGTGTCAACTGGAACATGTTATCTGAATGAGTCTCCTCAACAACTGCTGTACAAGGTGTAGAAGTTGTTGTTCCGATCAGTGCCTGCATTCCCCAGTCTTTCAGAGTATTGTAAGCGTTCACAGATTTCTCTGAATCAGCCTGATCATCTTCAAACTTGTATTCAATCTGCTTTCCGTTGATCCCGCCTGCTGCGTTGATCTCATCTACTGCAAGCTGAATACCATTCTTTACGGCTGTTCCGTAGATTGCTGCATCTCCTGTTGTAGGTCCGATACCACCGATCTTAAATACGCTTCCATCTGCCGCGCTGTCTGTGGAACCGCTCTCCGTTGATGCTGCGCTTCCTGTGCTTCCTGTATCTGCGGATGATCCACATCCTGCGAATGTGCCAACTGCCAGTGCAGCTGCTAAAAACATACTCACTGCTTTCTTCATAATAATCCTCCTTGTTTTTATATCTCCTCTTTATTTTCTATGATCAAACTTATCTGCCAGTTTCATTCCAACTGTCTGGAAGATCTGGAATAAGATAATCAACAATATAACTGTGACGATCATAATATCGGTCTGCCATCTGGTGTATCCATAACGGATCGCGATAGCGCCCAGACCGCCGCCGCCAACTGCTCCTGACATTGCGGAATAACCTAAGATAGTTCCCAATGTAATAGTTGCTCCCACTAAAAGGGATGTTCTTGCCTCCACTAACATTACTTTTGTAATAATTGTAAAATTGGATGCTCCCATAGATCTTGCTGCCTCAATCACACCGGCATCAAGATCTATGGGAG
>OHDR01000794.1_pt1 | contig 12327 bp, 11 predicted proteins | sample 1567001 | NCBI WGS metagenome assembly OHDR01 (sample SAMEA3879553, study PRJEB24766) | human gut metagenome | biome: human-associated habitat; feature: feces | place: USA | collected 1985/1987 | reverse complement strand
TCAGCAGACAATAAAAAGACTGCGGCAGCATATCCCGGTGCATACTGCAATGTCTTTGCCCTCTTCCCCATCAGCAAGGAATAGAAATCATTTCTGTGCTTTGGATTACGGAATATCAGTTCCTTATCCACTTCACAAAAAATTTCATCCACCCTTTTCTTCAGATGCTCCATCTGCATTCTGCTGATTACGCAGTCAACGATTTCAGAATAATTTCCCCTGCTCCTCCAGTCCACATTCATCACACAGATACCATATCCTCTCGGTCTGTACCCCGGTGGCTGCTGCATCTGCCTTTCCAGCACCCGAAGTCCCGGACTCACACAAAATAATTTTGACATTTCCACCTCCAAAAAAAATAAGGCGGCACCTATTCTATTTCTAAAATAAGTACCGCCTTGCGTTCATCCCTGCCCATATTCATTTTTAACTTTGCTTACCACTCCCTCCTTTTCGTTTTTCTCCAAATCACTCCCAAAACCATTTTTCCAGTCCTATGCATCTATAAAATTGGGCAAAAAAATCGGGCAAAAACTAGCCAATTTTCGGTCTGATTTTTGCCCATGGAGCACAACATCTTGTGGTCAAACCCTACTTTTTCTTCTCTTTTCCACAATACTGCATCAGAACTACCGACTCAACATGCTCCGTATGCGGGAACAGATCAAAAGGCTGACATGCCGTAACCTTATATCCACCTTTAATCAACACCTTTATATCCCTTGCCTGTGTATCAGGTCCGCATGAAATATACACAATCCTGTCTGGCTTAATCTTAAGAAGAGAATTAAGGAATTCCGGTGTGCTTCCGCTTCTTGGCGGATCCATGATAACAACATCTGCCTTTGCATTTTTCGCATACTCAACAAGGAAATCTCCTGCGTCAGCATTAACAAATGTGACATTCTTTATATTGTTAATTGAAGCATTTATCTTAGCATCTGATACAGCTTCTGAATTAAGCTCAACTCCTATAACTTTGCCAGCCTTTTTTGAGGCGACTATTCCAATAGTACCAATTCCGCAATATGCATCAATTACAGTGTCATTTTTTGATATATCAGCAAGCTGGATTGCCTTTTTGTACAGCTTTTCAGTCTGCTGGTGATTAATCTGATAGAATGATGTCGGGCTTATTCTGAATCTGCAGCCACACAACACATCCTCGATATAACCTTTTCCCTTAAGAACAATATTTCTCTTTCCAAGCACCATGCTTGTGCGCCTGTCATTAATATTCTGCACAATTGTAGTGATTTCGGGATGCTTCTCACATAATACCTTAAGGAAATTGTTCTTTGATGGAAATGTAACTCCTGCTGTAACAATAACGAGCATAATCTCCTTTGTCGAAAATCCTTTTCTTAAAAGAATGTGTCGGATCATTCCCTTTCCCGCATCTTCGTCATATGGCTGATATTTAAATGAGGCTATAAGTCCTTTAATATCCTTAATAATGTCTGTACACTGCGAATCTTCAATCATACAGTCTAATGTATCAACTATTCTGTGGCTGTTTTCCTCGTAAGTTCCTGCTATCACATTTCTGGAATCATCAAGTCCTACAACTGCATGAACTTTATTGCGGTAATATATTGGTCTGTACATTCCAACAATATCATCAACTTTTACATATTCACCAAAAAGTTCTTCAATGTACTTCTGCTTAACTGCAAGCTCGTTATCATATTTCATCCCGGCATAATCACAGCCACCGCATTTTTCTGAAAATGCACAGTGAATCCGTCTTTCTTTCTCATCATATCTATTCGTCATAAAATTTCAAACTCCTCATTTTTTCTCGTAGCTCATACTCCAGAACTTCGTTCTGTCGTTGTCGCGGTGCTCCTCGAATGCAAGCGATAATCACACAATACATGCAAGCATGATTGTGTGATTCCCGCTTGTATTCTCATCACTACTCGCACAAAAGGGCAACCGCCCATACAAGCAGTTGCCCTTAACATCAGTCTTTGTTAATTATAATGAAGTATTCTCGTCTGTACTTCCAAGAATCTTAACCTTACCTTCGTAGAATTCTTTAACTGCGATTGATAATGGCTTGTCTTTCTCTGAACATCTTACAAGAGGAGTTCCAACCTGAAGCTTTCTCTCATCTTCCTTAGAGATTCTCTTCTCCTCAACCTTATCCTTGTCCTTTTCTTTCTCTTTTTCCTTGTTGTTTGCTTCAATTCTTGCCTTGGCAATCTTCTCCTCAACGCTTCTTGCATCGATGATTTCCTTAGCTCTGTTAGCAGTTGCCTTAACAATTGAATATCTGCTCTGTACTAAAGGCTGCTCGCCCTCTTCAACCTCACTGTTAATTACAGCCATTAATTCAGTATACGATGGATGTATCATTATATTATTCTCCTTTCGAATAAACCTTTAATTCTTCTTTAATATTATTAATCAGTCCAAGATTATACTCAGCTTTCATCTTCTCAGATAACACAATATCATGAATACGGCCGACACATAAATCGACTTCATCATTGATAACTATGTAATCATAATCCTCAACACCTTCTGCTTCCTCTGCTGCTCTTGAAAGACGGGCTTTAATTGTCGTCTCATCTTCTGTTCCTCTGCCACGGAGTCTCTTTTCAAGTTCTGCCGCTGACGGTGGTGTTATAAACATAAGCACTGCATCCGGGAACATTCTCTTGACATTCATGGCACCCTGTATCTCAATCTCAAGAATAACATTGTTGCCCTTATCAAGCTGTTCTTCAACATATGCCTTAGGTGTTCCGTAATAATTGCCAACATACTGTGCATGCTCTATTAAAGCATCTTCAGCAATCATCTTCTCGAATTCTTCTACAGTCTTAAAGAAATATTCTCTTCCATCAGCTTCGCCTTCTCTTGGCTTTCTTGTTGTAGCTGATATAGAAAGTGAATACTCGTCATGAAGCTCTAAAAGTCGCTTCATAACAGTTCCTTTTCCTGCACCAGAAAATCCTGAAATAACTAATAATAGTCCTTTGCTCATATAATTACCTCATTCTGCACATAAAGTGCACAAGTTATTATACCTAACAAGCCCGAAACAATCAAGTAAATTTAATCAAAACCCATTAAAAATATATTGAAAGCCTACTCAATGTTCTGAATCTGCTCTCTTACCTTCTCAATCTCAGTCTTTAAGTCAATAGCTGCATTAGATATCTCAATGTCATTAGCCTTAGATAGAGTTGTGTTAGCCTCTCTGTTCATCTCCTGTGCAATGAAATCCATCTTTCTTCCAATGCCGCCATCCTCGTTAAGACATTTTCTTGCATGCTCGATATGGCTTCTTAATCTTACAGTTTCTTCGTCAACACATATCTTGTCTGCGTATATAATAACCTCTGTTGCGATTCTGCTCTCATCAATAGTTGTATCGCCAAGAAGTTCTTTAACCTTACTCTCTAACTTGCTGCGGTATTCCTTCATAATCTCAGGACTTCTCTTTTCAACAAATGCAACAAGCTCCTCCATGTGATCTAACTTTCCTAAAAGGTCTTTCTTAAGATTCTCACCTTCCAGAATTCTTGTATTAACAAACTGTTCTAAGGCTGCCTTCATGGCTTCTTCTATAAAATGCCACAACTCCTCTTCATCTTCCTGCACTTCATCCATTGTGATAACCTCTGGAAATCTGGCAAGACCTCCAACAGTCATATCATTTTTAAGATTGTATTTTTCGGACATATTATTAAATATAGCCATATATTCATCAGCTATATTCTGGTTGAACTTAAGATTAACCTGACTTTCTGAATCATCCTCATAATTAATAAATATATCAATCTTGCCTCTTGTTGCATACTTCTTAAGTAAGTCTCTCATTCTGCTCTCGAATACATTAAGCTTCTTAGGCATCTTGATACCTGCTTCAAGATATCTGTGATTAACTGACTTAATCTCAACTGAAATCTTTCTGTTACCTTTAACAATTTCACTCCGGCCAAAGCCTGTCATACTTTTAATCATTGTTTCTATCCTTCCATTCGCATATAATGCTTAGGAAAGTATACCAATTTTTGTGAAAGATAACAAGACTTACAGCAATAAGTATGTTAATATAATGCAATAAGATTAATGAATATTACTAATTAAAGGAGACATTATGGCATTCGATGGTATTACAATATCCAGTATTGTTAATGAATTAAACGACACAATTAACGGCGGAAGACTTTACAAGATATCACAGCCTGAAGCCGATGAAATAATGCTTACAATAAAGACACAATCTGGTCAGTACAGACTTGTTTTATCTGCAAATGCATCGCTTCCTCTTGCATATCTTACAGACGATAACAAGCCATCCCCTGCTACTGCACCGAATTTCTGCATGCTTCTTAGAAAACATTTGAACAACGGAAGAATAATATCTATAACACAACCAAAATTTGAACGTGTAATTGATATTGAGGCAGAACATTTAAACGAACTCGGTGACCTGTGCAGAAAGCACATAATCGCAGAATTCATGGGCAAGCACAGCAATATAATATTATGTGACGACAATAATACTATATTAGACAGTATCAAGCATATATCAGCACAGACAAGCTCAGTCAGGGAAGTTTTACCTGGAAGACCTTATTTCATTCCTAATACTTCTGACAAGATTAATCCGCTTGAAGCTGACAGAAAGCATTTTGACGAAACAGTATTTACAAAGCCTGTACCTGTTGTCAAGGCGCTGCTTTCAAGCTATACAGGAATAAGCACATGTATAGCAGAAGAGCTTGCATACCGTGCCGGAGTTGATGGCGGACACCCTGCCAACTGCCTTGATGAGCCTATGAAAGATGCATTATACAACGTATTTGACGCACTTATGTCTGATGTAAGAAATGGTATCTACCACCCCGATATGGTAACCGACAACGGTGTGCCTGCAGAATTTGCCGCTGTGAAGCTTTCTATGTATGACAACCACACAGAATATGATTCGATAAGCAGACTGATTATCGATTATTACAGACAGAAAGAGATTGCAACACGAATCCACCAGAAGTCTGTTGATATAAGAAGAATTGTAACAACACATCTTGAAAGAGCATACAAGAAGCTTGACATTCAGGAAAAACAGATAAAGGACACTGAGAAAAAAGACAAATACCGTATCTACGGCGAACTTCTTACAACCTACGCTTACAGTATTCCTGCAGGTTCTAAGGAATATGAAGCACTTAATTACTACGATAATACTACAATTAAGATTCCGCTTGATAACACTCTCACACCAATTGAGAATGCTAACAAATATTTTGCAAGATATAACAAGCTTAAAAGAACCTATGAAGCCGGAATCCGTCTTATTCAGGAGATCACTGAAGAAATAAGTTACCTTGAATCTATTATCAATGCAATTGAGATTTCAATAACAGAAGCTGATCTTGCTAACATTAAGGAAGAGCTTATTGAAACTGGATATATTAAAAGAACTGTTAAAGGAAAGCACAAAATCACAGCCAACAAGCCGATGCATTTTGTATCAAGCGATGGATTTGACATATACGTTGGAAAGAATAACATACAGAATGACGAACTTACCTTCAAGACAGGCAACGGTAATGACTGGTGGTTTCACGCCAAGCAGATGCCAGGCTCTCATGTACTTCTTAAAACAGATGGAAAGGAAGTTCCTGACAGAACATTTGAAGAAGCAGCAAGCCTTGCCGCCTATTACTCTAAAGGCCGTGAGCAGGAAAAAGTTGAAGTCGATTATGTATTAAAGAAAGAAGTTAAAAAGCCTGCCGGTGCCAAACCGGGATTCGTTGTGTATTACACCAACTACTCAATGGTTGCAGACACCGACATAAGCAATATAAAACAGTTATAAAATAATGGCTGAATCAGAATTTAATCATGCGGTGCCCAAAAAAGTCAGACTTTTTTGGAGGCACCGCATAACTCAGCCATTTTCTTATTAACAGGCTTAACAGCCACACATATAAACGCCAGTATAACTGATGCGCAGTCTGCCACTATCCATGGCATATACTGGATTGCGAGCGAAGATTTACCCGAAACAATAATCATAAGAATTACACTTATAACAACATTTATAACAAATATACCTGCCAGCTTTCTCATATCCAGAAGCCCGCTTATCACAAGATATATCAGTATGTATGCAGCCGTCATGCACACGCAGAAAGTTACAAGATACATGTAAAATGCGTTATCAGTCATATCACATAACGATATATCCAGCGTAATATATCCAAACAGTGCAGGCGGGTTAAATGCATATATTACAGATGGCATTATCGTTACAAGTGCCGGAATACCGATACCTGCCAACATTCCTGCCCTGCCGCTTAATCCCTTGATAATACCTGATTGTATAATTATACAAAGAATGGTTGCTATTAAAAGCATTATCATCCATGACCAGTTAAAGAATATTTTATTACCAATATAATATCCGGTAAGATATTCATTAACTGTCATTCTTTGGGAATCACCATTTTTTATAATTTCTGACAATATATTCCTTCTTATAAAGCCTTCCCACACATATATAACAAGAGCAGGCATAAGAAAAACCACTGCGTTAGTCTGTTTATTTTTAGAAAACATTTTTATGTGTCTGATACCGGAGCTTTTCACCATCATCAGCTCAAGTATTCCCAAAATCACCAACAATATATACAACACAGGTATTTTATCCATCAGTTGTGCTGTCTCAATCTGTCCTTTTACCACACCATCAATATAGAAAGAATCTATCCATGCGTGCATTGATGATGACGACTCCAATATTCTTGCCATTAAAAGCAATATTCCAGTCATCATATTAAATATAGCAGCAACAGAAGCAATTATACCCGTGTTGCCTATTCTTAAAAGAATTCCTGTAAGTGATACTGCCGTAAATAATACCGTCAGTGAGAAAAATAACTGATATACAACATTAAATCCCGTATAGTAATACAGATTGTATACTGAATTCTGATTTTCAGAAATATTAAGTGAATTATTATTCATTTTACTAATAATCTTTCCGAATTCATTATTTCCTACAAGAACAAATAAAATAAACAGGCTCAGAGCCATAAGAACGGCGAGGCTTAAAAGCCTCACCCTTGTAATCTCATCTTTTTTCATAATCCTTCCTTTTCAGGGAAACAATTAATTAACAGATACTTTAACGAAAGATTTCTTACCCTTCTTAACAACTACTCCGTCTCCTTCGAACATACTCTTAGGGAACTTAGCTGCTATATCTGCTACCTTCTCTCCATCTACAGAAACACCACCCTGCTGGATAGTTCTTCTGGCCTCTGACTTAGTTGTTGCAAGTCCTGCTCCAAACACAAGATTAATTGCATCAATTTCATCATCTGTAAAGCTGTCTGCTTCAAGCTTTGCTGTAGGCATGTTAGCTGCATCCCCACCAGTAAAGATTGCCTTTGCTGTAGCTTCTGCTTTCTTAGCTTCTTCCTCACCATGAACAAGCTTTGTAAGCTCATAAGCAAGAATCTCCTTAGCCTTGTTAAGCTGAGCACCTTCCCAGCTATCCATCTTATCAATCTCTTCAAGTGGAAGGAATGTGAGCATACGGATGCATTTAAGAACATCTGCATCATCAACATTTCTCCAGTACTGGTAGAAATCGTAAGGACTTGTCTTATCCGGATCAAGCCATACAGCACCTGCCATTGTTTTACCCATCTTCACTCCGTCGCTTCTTGTAAGAAGTGTTAATGTTAATCCGTAAGCATCTTTCTTTTCTTTTCTGCGGATCAAGTCAGCTCCTGCAAGGATATTAGACCACTGGTCGTTTCCACCCATCTCTAATTTACATCCATATCTTCTATTTAACTCAAGGAAATCATATCCCTGCATTAACATATAGTTAAACTCGAAGAATGTAAGTCCACGTTCCATTCTCTGTTTGTAACATTCTGCTGTTAACATCTTGTTGACTGAGAAATGAACTCCAACTTCACGTAAGAATTCAACGTAATTTAAATTTAATAACCAATCTGCGTTATTTGCTAAGATTGCTTTGTCATCATCAAATGTGATAAATCTTGATAACTGTTCTTTGAAACGTTTCGCATTATGATCGATCGTTTCCTTTGTTAACATATTTCTCATATCAGATTTTCCAGATGGATCTCCAATCATAGTTGTCCCGCCACCTAAAAGAGCAATTGGACGATGTCCTGCTTTCTGCATATGCATCATTGCCATGATCGTTAAAAAATGTCCTGCTGTTAAACTGTCTGCTGTTGCATCAAATCCGATATAGAATGTTACTTTTTCTTTTCCTAACAGTTCTCTTAATTCCTCGTGTGTTGTCTGTGCGATAAATCCTCTTTCTTGCAGCACATCATATACGTTTTGACTCATTTTATATATCTCCTTTTAAATTCTCTTCTTAATTTGTGTTTATATAATATAGTCCACGGCCTATGCCGTTCCTTTGAACTTATGGGAATTCCTCTATAATCTTATGCAGCCGCTCCCAAGTTCTCTTAACAGATGATCCGGACATTCGTTCTCTTCCTGTATGCATGTCCACCATATCTGATTCTGATGATATAATGTCTGCATGCTGATCTAATACCCCAAAATTGTCACCTCAAAAATATCATGATTTCTAGTTTTTAAAGCTATGGATCGGTGCTGGAATTCTTCCTCCACGATTCACAAATGCATCGCATGAAAATTCATTCACTGGCATAATTGGTGCATATCCAAGTAATCCACCAAATTCTACCTGATCTCCAACATCTTTTCCGATTGCTGGGATCACACGGACAGCAGTTGTCTTCTGATTGATCATACCAAGTGCCATCTCATCTGCGATCAGTCCTGCGATCGTTGTTGCTTTTGTTTTTCCTGGAATTGCGATCATATCAAGTCCTACAGAACATACACATGTCATTGCTTCTAATTTCTCAATTGTCAGAGCTCCAGCATTCACTGCATCGATCATTCTCTGATCTTCGCTGACTGGAATAAATGCTCCACTTAATCCACCAACGTAAGAGGAAGCCATAACTCCACCCTTCTTAACCTGGTCATTTAACAGAGCAAGCGCTGCTGTTGTGCCCGGTGCACCTGCATGCTCCAGACCAATCTCCTCAAGGATCTCAGCAACACTGTCACCAATTGCAGGAGTAGGAGCCAGAGACAGATCCACGATACCAAACTTAACACCAAGACGTCTGGAAGCCTCCTGTGCTACCAGCTGACCAACACGTGTTACCTTGAAGGCAGTACGCTTGATCATCTCACAAAGAGTTTCAAAATCCTTACCTCTTACCTGTTCCAGCGCAGTCTTAACAACGCCAGGTCCGCTGACACCAACGTTAATGATAGTGTCTGCTTCTGTCACACCATGGAAAGCGCCTGCCATAAACGGGTTATCATCCGGTGCATTGCAAAGAATAACAAGCTTTGCACAACCAAGAGAATCTCTGTCTTTCGTTGCCTCTGCCGCTTCTTTCACAATCTGTCCACACAGACGGACTGCATCCATATTGATACCTGTCTTTGTTGATCCCACATTGACGGAACTACAGATTCTCTCTGTCTCGGCCAGTGCCTGCGGAATTGAACGGATCAGATTCTCTTCACTTGGTGTCATTCCTTTCGACACAAGCGCGGAGTATCCACCAATGAAGTTTACACCTACTTTTTCCGCTGCGCGGTCAAGTGTACGTGCGATTGTCACATAATCTTCCGGAGTCTTACACGCTGCTGCTCCAACAAGCGATACAGGTGTAATTGAAATTCTCTTATTTACGATCGGAATTCCGAATTCTTTCTCAATGTCTTTTCCTGTAGATACAAGATCTTTTGCAACTGTTGTGATCTTATTATAAATATTCTCCTTGACCTCTTCTAGTGTTGCACCAACACAATCTAATAAACTGATACCGATCGTGATCGTACGAACATCTAAATTCATCTCATGGATCATTTTATTCGTTTCAAATACTTCATTCAGATTAATCATGATGCCACCCCACTAAATTCTGTGCATAATATCAAAGATTCTTTCGTTCTGCGCCTGAATTACAACACCGATTTCTTCACCGATCTGTTTTAACTCACTGGATAATAATGCGATATCTTTGGATGAACCAGCTGGATCTACGACCATCATCATGTTAAAGAAGCCGCCTGTGATCGTTTGGGAGATGTCTAAGATGTTAACATTGTTGCTAGCTAAATAGTTACACACCTTTGCGATGATTCCTACACCGTCTTTTCCAACAACTGTGATTACTGTTTTTTCCATTTTTGTTATTCCTCCTAAATGTTTATGATACACTGGTTACGGTAGATACCGTGTCTCTTCTGGCTACTTCGATCGGTAATGTAAAATTATGTAAAGAAATCTTTACCGTCTCGTATGCCAGTTTTTCGTAATTATTCTCTTTACTCAGATGTCCAAGATAAACTTTCTTTGTCTTCTGTGTTGCAACTTCCTCAATCAGTTCAGCACATCTTTCATTCGATAAATGTCCCTCTCTTCCAAGGATCCGTCTCTTCAAATAATACGGATAACGTCCAACCTGAAGCATATTCACATCATGATTAGCTTCTACAAATAAAATATCCGAATCATATATCTTCTCTACCAGATATTCATCGTAGTCTCCAAGATCTGTTGCAATGCTTGCCTTGGCCCCTTCTTCTGAGTAAAACGAGTAACAAACAGGATCTGCAGCATCATGCCATATATGAGATGCATTGACTTTCATATCTCCGATCTCAAATGGTTTGTCTGCTTCAATCGAATGAAAAAGGCTTTTATCAACTTTCCCAAGGTTCTTATAATCAAAAATCGCATCGATCGTCTTTCCTGTTGCAAAGATTGGAAGTCCATATCGTCTTGCGATAACACCAAGTCCCTTGATATGATCCGTATGCTCATGTGTGATCAAAATTCCATCAAATTCTGGAACGGTAAGATCAAGTTCTGAAAGTGAATTTTCAATACGCTTTGCACTGACTCCACAATCAACTAATACATTCGTCTTCTTCGTTCCAACATATATGCAATTTCCTTCACTGCTGCTTGCTAAACTTGATAGTTTCACAGATTATACCTCTTTCTTCTCTTCTGGGCTGACCCTATTGGCAAACATTATATCATAAGGTTATTTAAGATTCAAGAATTGCACTGTATTCTTAAATGTACAAAATATCAACCAAGAATCTTTATGATCTGTGCTTTTGTATCTTCTAGATCACCTGAATTATCAATGATATTGCTTGCCATAGATTTAAACTCTTCTTCTTTTTGCTGTTTTTCGATCATCTGTTTGATCTTTTCATCAGAATATCCTCTGGAAGCTTTTAAGCGTTCATATCTTACTTCTTCTCTCGTGTAAATATACCATAACTGATCAAATCTCTTTTCATATCCTGCTCCAACTAACAAAGCTGACTCTATGACAAGCAAACCTTCTGGTTCTTCTTTTCCAAACTGATCAATTCTTGATAAAATCTCTTCATCTACATTTTTATGAGTGATGCTGTTTAATAATGAAAGTTTTGTTTCATCATGAAACACGATCTCTCCAAGTATCGGACGATTGATCGTCTGGTCTTCATTTAAAATTTCATTTCCAAATGCCTGAACGATCGCATCATAACTTTTTGCCCCTGGTACCATCAGCTCATGTGCTACATGATCAGATTGAATGACTTTTGCCTGATAATCATTTTTTAGTATATTTAAAATCTCACTTTTTCCAGAGCCGACTCCCCCGGTGATTCCTATGATTTTCATTTATCTTCTCCTTATTTTGCTTCGTACCAGCTTGCTCCCTGTTCAATATCAATATTTAATGGCACACGAAGGCTTACTGCATTCATCATTTCATTCTGTAAGATTTCTTTGACTTCCTCAAATTCATCCAAATGTGTTTCAATCAGTAGTTCATCGTGAATTTGTAAAAGCAGACGGGATTTCATCTGTTTTTCTTTTAATTTCATATTCACTCTTACCATTGCGATCTTAATGATATCTGCTGCTGTTCCCTGAATCGGGGAATTCATTGCTACACGTTCTCCAAAGTTTCTCTGCATGAAATTGCTGGATTTTAATTCTGGGATTGGGCGGATTCGATTGAACATTGTCTTTACATATCCGTCTGTTTTTCCTTTTTCCACTTCCCCATCTAAGAATTCCTTAACTCGTGGATACATTGCAAAATAACGATCAATATATTCCTGTGCCTGTTTTCTTGAAATCTTAAGATCCTGACTTAAACCAAACGCACTTAATCCATAAATGATCCCAAAGTTAACCGCTTTTGCATCTCTTCTTTGTGTACTCGTCACTTCATCCAT
>OHDR01000792.1_pt1 | contig 12359 bp, 8 predicted proteins | sample 1567001 | NCBI WGS metagenome assembly OHDR01 (sample SAMEA3879553, study PRJEB24766) | human gut metagenome | biome: human-associated habitat; feature: feces | place: USA | collected 1985/1987 | reverse complement strand
CATTAAATGATGTATAAAAATATAAAGTGGTGTCTACTTTTTGTTGACTAGTACAATTCTCTTGCTTGTAAGGTCCAATCCTCCACACTTTCTCACTCAATTTGGACTTCCACATGCCTCTTCACCACTCCAGCGTCCAATCCGCCACCACAGCTCCACCGCATATTACACTCCACCTGCCAATCCACCGCACAAAAGTCTTCCGTGAGAATGAAGTCAGGCGACTATACAACTCGTTTTCAAACCGTTGCGAAGACGCCGGCACTTAGTAAGCTGGGACAGTTGGCTTAACGCCAACGAATCCCAGCGAACTTAGTACCGCTGCGTCGTAGAACGAGCGCAAGCGTGTTTGAAAACGAGCTGCATAGCCGCCTGACTTCCATTTCCGGAAGGCATCACCCCTTAAACTTTCCCTTATCAATCTCCTTCTCTTCCACTTTCCTATTCACATATGTCCGAAGCAGCGCATAACACACTGAGCTGATTGGAATAAAAGTAAGCATACCCATTATACCAAACAGATTGCCACCGATTGTAACAGCAACAAGCACCCATATTCCCGGCAGTCCAACTGAACTTCCGACAACATGAGGATATATAAGATTTCCTTCAATCTGCTGTAATATAAGGAATACTCCCACAAATATAAGTGCCTTTAACGGGCTTGTCATCATTATAAGAATCACACCGACTATACATCCGATAAATGCACCAACAATCGGAATAAGTGCAGTAACCGCAATAATAATTCCTATAAGAAGCGCATAAGGCATTCTCAATATAGACAATGTAATAACAAACATCGTTCCAAGAATACATGCTTCAAGGCACTGTCCTGACAGGAAATTAGAGAATGTAGTGTTGGTAAGTCTTAACACTTCAATGATTTTATCTGCCCTGCTCTCAGGCAAGCACACATACATAAGCTTCTTGCATTGTGCTGTAAGCCTCTCTTTCTGAAACAGCACATACACAGAAAAGACAAATCCAATAAAGAAATTAGTGACTCCTGAGAAAAATCCGCTTATTGCACCAATTCCGCCATTAATAATACCTTTAGTTCCTATTGAAAGGAAATTCATAACATTTGAAAGAACAGAATCCCAGTTGATTGATATGCTGCTTAACTTTTCCTCATACTCAGGATATGCAGACAGCTTGACCTGCAGCCAGTTGATAAGATTATTAACTGCTGTTGGCACCTGCCCTATAAGGTCAGCTATTGTGTTCACCAGTTCAGGCACAACCACAAAAAGTACTCCTGCAATAATAGCCAGTATCAAAATCAGTGTTAGCATATAAGCAAGCACTCTTATAAGTCTGGGATGCTTCTTCTTACAACGCTTGTCAAACAGCCTGTTAAGTCCTTTTTCAATTGCTTTCATAGGTACATTGAATACAAATGCGATGACTGCGCCAATTATAAATGGCATTACAAGTCCTGCAAGATATGATATAGAATCAAGAATTCCAGTCACATTGTTAAGGGCAAGATATATTACAATTAGCACTGCACCAATCGTAATTCCCTTAACAACCTGACTGTCTTTAAAATGTCCTTTGTTCATACAACCCCTCCACTCTTTAAAGTTACTTCTAATATACTATACAGGAGTCCGGGATTCAAACATATTATATAAATTTAAGAATTGTAAAATGTTAGTTATACTGTGCATCAACCATACTCATCATCATTCGCATATTGAATGCTCCCATGAATTTTACTGATGGAAGATATACAAAATGCTTCTTCTGGATTACACAGTCATCCTCATATTCATCATCATACACTTCAAGTCTCATAACTTCATTAACAAACTGTCCCTTACCCGGTTCAACATTGAATGCACCCTCAATAAATGGTGCATAACAGTCTCTGTCACCACTCTGGTCAGGATCATATGCAATAAATGTATGAATCATACTTTCATATTTAGTAATAAACAGTCCATTATCTGCACCGCTTTCCTTTAGTGCATTTCTGTAATTGTCCATCTCTTCTTCATACACTGCTGACTGTTTGTTAATAATCTCTTCTAACTCACCCGCAGTCATAGGAATATTTTCTGCAAAGAAAAATGCGAGTGGCTGGATGCTTCCATATAATAAAAAGCAGCTCATATCCGAATTAAGAGTCTGTGATACCTCAAGCTTATCAGTGTCACCCATATACATAAGAACTGCAAAATTGCCCTTAGAAGTAAACTCCTTAAGCATATTAATAGCTGCCTTTAATTCTGTTCTCGAAAAATGTCTCATAATTTCTAATTCCTTTTCATTTAAACTATCGTTGATTATATCACCTATGACTGATATTTTCACTTCCAAATTTTACTTTTCATAATTTCATACAATCTTCATTCAGATATATGGAATTCAATATGCCACCACTTCTCAAAAATAAGCAGCCGCCCTGTTGATCAAACAGGACGGCTGCCTCTACAAAAAGATTAGGGAAGTAAGAAAGCTTTATCACAGAGCGTCGTTACCGGTTTCACCGGTTCTTATCTTGACTACTCCCTCAATATCCTTGATGAATATCTTACCATCACCAAAACTGTTAGTATTAAGTTCTTCCAATACCTTATTAATTATACCCTCAACTATCTCGTCTTTTACTACAGTTCTTACACTTAATTTAGGTAAAAGATTGATACCCGGAGTTTCATCTCTTGTATATACCTGACCTGCACCCTTCTGGTGACCGTAGCCAAATATTGTTGTAATCATTACACCTCTAGCACCCTCACTGTCAAGAATCCTTTTAAGATTCTCCAGCTTCTCAGGCTTTATAACTATCTCTAATTCTTTCATAATCCATAACCTCTTTTCTTCACATTTTAATATTCCTTATCACCATCAGGTGTCTTCATCCATACCTTTTCATGCTTCCACTTAATAAGAATCATATACAGCCATAGGATAAGACCTACACCCATATATCCTGCAAATCCTAACCATGTTGCCTTTCCGATACCGATAGTACAGAAGAATGCAATAATTGCCATAATTATAAGAGAGGCTATCTTAAGTCCTGTTGCACATTTGTATGGTCTCTCCCATTCAGGATGCTTCTTTAAAAGCACCAGTGAAGATATTGAAGTAATCACATAACACAATGCACACGCGAATGCCATCAGGTCAAAGAATGCTGTAATACTCTGCATTGCAATGAATCCGATACTTACAACAAGAATAAGTATGTTAGGAAGTGTTGGCTGGTTGTACTTATTAGTGTATGAGAACTGCTTTGGAAGGAAATTCTGACGACCCATAGCGTATATCATACGGACACCTGAATACCAGAAACCAAGTACTGATGTACCAATTGGGAATACAACTCCGACAATACCCATTATAAGGACAAACCATGCAATCTTATCACCGAAGCAGTACTGTAATGCTTCAAATGTGATGAATGGGTGGCAGTCACCGCCATTAGTAAGCTCTGCCCAAGGCATTGCACCTGCAAGACAGAAGTAGAAAATTGTATATATAGCACCACATGTTATAACTGAACCAAGAATAGCTTTCTTCTGGTCCTTAATTGGGAAGTCGCCCTCCTCAACCATTGCCGGTACTGTCTCGAATCCGAAATATGGTGTTATCATAAATGAACAGCCAACAACCCATGCAATACCGGTTGCAAAGTTACCACCCCACTGCTTTTCATTGCTGCTTGTAAAGAAATCTGCGAAATTAGCAATGCTCCAGTGTCCACTGAACAGGAAAAGTAATGAACATATAAGAATACCTGCGATACCAGCCATAAGCATGAATGACTGAACCTTGCCTGCTACAACATTTTTATAAAGACTGAGTACACACCAGAAGCACAGTACTAATGAACCGACAATAACTGCCTTGCCACCTGTAAGTCCCAGACCAAACTGATGATTTAACCATTCAATAATTCCAAGTACACCTGCTGCAGGAACGGCTATCCATGCACACATGATAAGCCACGCTGACCAGAAACCTGCATGCTTGTTAATACCTACCGTATTGAATACCAGACACGAACCTGTACTTGGTAACATTGTCGAGAATTCAGCATACACAAATGCTGTTGGCAGTACTGCCAGTGTCATAAGTGCAAATGCCAAGAACGTTCCGGGACCTGTATATGACATGAATATACCATCCCAGTAACACATAAATGTAAATATTGCTCCCGTTGCCATCGCATATACATAAATCAGCTTCATTGATTTAGATAATGCATTTGTTTTCTTTTCGCCCATAATAGCTTCCTCCCTTATTGTTGTTCATGATTTGTTGTCACGAAGATTTCTTATGTGCCTAGCCGAATAATCTAAGATACCTTTCGGCTAATTCCATGGTTCCGTCCATCCAGCCAACACTTAATTCTGCTACCGGACCTGATTCCTGATGAGATGCAAGCCATGCTGTAAGCTGTAATCTTCTCATCATTATAAATGTGTCTATTTCTTCAAAATCCGTATCATTGAACGGAAGAACCTTCTTATATCCTGTAAGCCATGCATTTACAAGCTTTGGAACAATTGGCTTGTCCTCAATAAAACTAAGTGCTGACGCAAGGTCATGTAAGTGCCATCCAAAACCGCAGTCATCAAAATCAATAACCTTAATCTGGTCGCCCTCAATAAGCAGATTAGCTAATCTTAAATCTGCATGTATGAGTCCAAAATTATTCTCATTAGTTCCATATCTTTCAAGTCTTCTCTTAATAATTCTTGAAACCTCTGACAATATATTTTCTGCCTCCGGGGTCATCTCTGGAAATGCTCTCCAGTCACCCCATGCAGCATGTTCACCTATTATCGTGTCGTAAGTCCATACCATACGGTCAAGCTTGTCTGTTCCGTTCCATATCTCTGTCTGACGGTGAAGATAAGCCGTTGTCTCACCGAGATATCTGAACTGCTTTACCATCTGCTCCTCGTTATTCTCATCAGGTGCTTCTCCCGGAAGAAAATCACATATAACGCAGAAATATACATTTCCATCCGGTCCTGTAATCTCCTGTATATTCTTACCATCAAGCCCTTTTATAGGATTAGCTACAAGAAGCGGTGTGTAGTCATTAATCTGTCTTAACCACTTCATCTCTGAATTAAGCTCGTCCAATGTGTGGTAACCCGGTCTGCTTATTCTAAGCACTCCCTCTTTTTCACCTGTTTCTTTGTTCTTGACCATATAGGTTGCATTCTCTGACAGTACTATGAGTTTCGCCTCACATCTGTCCTTCCATCCGTATTTTTCAAGCGAAGCATTTGCAACCGCATCAAATAAATCAACATTTTCAAATGCCATGTCATTATCCTCCAATCAGAAAAGGCGTACACAAATCTCTCCGATTCATGTACGCCTTTGTACTTTTCTTATATTTAATTACTGTCCCATAGATGTTGTTTCCGGCAATGTACTTCCGCCATCAATAACTATCTGTGTTCCTGTTATGTAGCTTGATTCATAACATCCAAGGAATGCTGCAAGTTCTCCAACCTCCTCAGGGTCAGCCAGCCTCTTCAAAGGAACTGCATCTGCAATTGCCTGTATTGCTCTCTCCGGATTCTCCGGGTCTGACTGCTTTGCCATTCCTTCAACAAGCGGTGTCCTTACATATCCCGGACATATTGCATTAACTCTTATATTCTTATCTGCAAATTCTCTTGCAAGTGCCTTCGTAAATCCTACCAGTGCCGCCTTAGATGTTGCATATGCAACCTCTCCAGGATCAGCAACCATATCTCCTGTTACAGAGCTTGTAACTACGATTGCACCACCACCATTTGCTATCATGCTTGGAATAACAGCTTTTGCCACATTCCATGCACCTTTGACATTAATATCAAGATGTAAGTCCCTATTTTCAAATGTGTCATCTTCAAGAAAGTCTTCAAGAACACATACGCCTGCGTTACATACAAGTACATCAATCTTTCCATATGTTTTCTCAGCAACTTCAACAATTCTTTCAACACTCTTGTAATCAGATACATCAACCTGAACACCTGTTGCCTCATACCCTTCGCTTTTCAACTGCTCTGCAAGTTCAAGTACCTTAGGTCCTCTTGCTGCAAGCACACATTTTGCGCCATACTTTGCATACACTTTGGCGATTCCTTCACCGATGCCTTTGGATGCTCCGGTAATTACTGCAACTTTTCCTTCTAACTTTCCCATAACGCCACGCACCTTTCTTAGTTTCCTGAATACAAAAAAGGACACGAAAGCTTTCACCTTCGTGCCCCTTTGCACTTCGTCATTAACTATAGTACCAAGTGCCTGAAATTGCAATAATAAAAATATGCATTTTTTCTTTAATTATTAATGTAATTATAAGAAAAAATCTTTATTCATAAAGTGGGTACTTATCTGTAAGTCCCTTAACAAGCTCCATTGCCTTAGCCTGGTTAGCATCTACATCATCAACAAGCATAGCAATTGCTTCTGCAACAACATCCATATCAGCCTCATTGAAGCCTCTTGTTGTAACGGCTGCTGTACCAAGTCTGATACCGCTTGTTACGAATGGAGAAGCCGGGTCATTAGGAATTGTATTCTTGTTACATGTAATGTTAGCTGCATCCAGAAGCTTCTCAACTTCCTTACCAGTCTTTCCCTTGCTTAAGAGGTTAACAAGCATAAGGTGGTTATCTGTTCCACCAGATACGATATCAAAACCTCTGTTCATAAGTCCGTTAGCAAGTGCTGATGCATTCTTAACAACATTTTCAGCATATACCTTAAAGCTTGGGTCAAGCGCTTCCTTTAAGCACACTGCCTTACCAGCAATAACATGCATAAGAGGTCCGCCCTGGATTCCAGGGAATACAGCCTTGTTAAGCTTGAACTTCTCTGCTGCCTCTGCTGAAGCAAGAATCATACCACCTCTTGGTCCACGGAGTGTCTTATGTGTTGTTGTTGTTGTAACATCTGCATATGGAATTGGGCTTGGGTGTGCACCACCGGCTACAAGACCTGCAATATGTGCCATATCTACCATAAGTAATGCGCCAACTTCATCACAGATTTCTCTGAACTTCTTGAAGTCGATTGTTCTTGCATAAGCAGAAGCTCCTGCAATAATCATCTTAGGCTTGCATTCCTTGGCAATTCTTAATACTTCATCATAATCTATAAAACCTTCGGCTGTAACTCCATAAGGAACTATATTAAAATATTTACCAGAGATATTAACTGGTGAACCATGTGAAAGGTGTCCACCACAGTCAAGGCTCATACCCATAACAGTGTCACCTGGTTCTACCATAGCAAAGAATGCTGCTAAGTTAGCCTGTGCACCTGAATGTGGCTGAACATTGGCATATTCACAACCAAATAACTTCTTAGCTCTCTCAATTGCAAGTGTTTCAACAACATCTACATATTCGCAGCCACCATAATATCTCTTTCCAGGATATCCTTCTGCATACTTGTTAGTAAGAGGGCTTCCCATAGCTGCCATAACAGCTTTACTTACAAGGTTCTCAGAAGCTATTAATTCAATATGGCTTCTCTGTCTTGCTAATTCATCATCCATAGCTTTAGCTAATTCTGGATCATAGTTCAATACTTCATCAAATGAATACATATTACAACCTCCATTTTCTATAGTTGTAGTTATACAACCTGTATAGCTATTAATTTTATAGATTATTTAGCAATAAGTCAATGTATAATTATACATTTGTACAATAATTAAGTTATTTAATACAATCTTCATTAGAATATCCGCCTTAGAAAGTTATATAAGCCATTATTCCATACACCTGCCTCGTGTCCGCCGTGTCTGTAATAGAATATATGGTCAATTGAATGTTCTGTCATATATCTTGAATAATTCTCTGATGATACCCTGCAATATGGATCTTCATCACCTGTTACTATAAGTGTAAGAAGTGGTGCTTCCCCGCTTTCCTTAACAAGCTCAGGAAGAAGATATCCCCTGTTGCCATATAATGTTTCACCGCTTCCTGTATTAACAACTCCTCCAACAGGCTCAAATGCACCTACATACCCAAATATATCAGGGTGTGCAAAGCATAAATAAAGAGCTTCCCGTCCACCTAATGAATATCCCGCAATTCCTGTGTATTCCCTGCCTATCTTAGTTGAATAATGCGAATTAATATATGGAATAAGAGCATTAATCACATCATTTTCACAGGCATCATATCTTGCAGTTAAATCCGAAAATCCATAATCAGATTCCTGCTTTCCGTCAACATCCGTAAATACAGTAAAGCTTACTAATATCATATCGTTGCGGTTGTATTCATACACAATATTCTGTGCTGTTGGTCTTGCACCAAGAACCCTGTAATCTTCATATGTTCCACTCATTCCGTGAAGAAGATATACTACAGGATAGCTTTTACTCTTATCATATCCATATGGAAGATACACATTGGCATTTCTTGTAGCATTAGTAGTTGGAGAATAATATTCTATCTTCTCAATCTCACCATAATTGCCGCCAAGATGTTCTGAATTAAACGCTTCTGGTTCTTCATAATTAGTATCATTCTTATCATAAGAGAACAACATTACCGGATAATCGTGATTAATTCCAGCTTCGTCTGTTGTACTATTATTTTCATTAACACTGTCACCATTAGTATTTTGGTTGCCACAACTTGTTAACAACAGGCTTGCTGATAATGCAAATGCCATTATAAGTGCCTCTGTTTTTCTAATATTATTTCTTCTCATAATTAATCACCTCATATAATTATTAATTAAACCTGATTATTAACTCTACATTTTGATAATAGCATTTAGAGTTAACTTCAAGTCAAGCATAAAATATTCCTATATAAATAAAATATATGAAGCACCTTCTCACACTAAGCACTGTCGCTTGCGACAACCTACATCTTCGTGCAAGTGTGCATCATCGGCACATAGCACCTTTTATGTATAGGAAATTCTATCGAAATTCCCTATTACATAAAAAAACAACAGCTGTCTTTTATAAATAATGCAGACATAAAATGTCATTTGCACTCCTTATAATAAACATACTGTTGTCTTATAAATATTAATAACCCTGCAAAACCATCCTGATTATATTATTAATTACAACTTATAATAATCAACTGCTAGTCTTGCAATACATTGTAATCTGCTTAATCTCTTACAATCCATTTAGTTATCTACTGAACTCTTTAAATCCTCTGCAAGAAGATATATGTTATGTAATATATTCTTACAGTTCTTCATACTTTCAACTGTTGTGTCAGATACTTTTAGGCCTTCAGTTGAAGCAGCTGCTACCTCTTCTCCTGTTGCTGATAAATGTGAAATATTATCAGAAATAACAGAAGTTGAATCCAGTATCTTGTTAATGCTCTGCTCTGCAGAATCTATATTGTTCATAAGATTATCAACTGTTTTTCCTACGTCCTCAAAAGTCACTCTTGTATTATCAATAAGTTCATTCTGCTTATTAACTGACTCAACTGACGCTTTTATGCTCTCATTAGCTTTCTTCGTATCTTCATAAAGATTATTGATTATATCTGTTATGCTTGAAGATGCATTCTTAGTCTGTTCTGAGAGCTGTCTTATCTCTTCGGCTACTACTGCGAAACCCTTTCCGGCTTCTCCTGCTCTTGCTGCTTCTATTGAAGCATTTAATGCAAGAAGGTTAGTCTGGCTTGAAATCTCTACGATAGAACCAATAAATCCCTGTACATCATCAACCTTTTCTGTAAGACTGTTAATCACATCTACGATTATATTGCTTGCATCATGTACATTCTGTGCCTGTTCCTTAAGTTCAACTACTATAGCCTTACTATCATTAACAGTCTCATCTGTTCTGTGTGAAGCCTCAACCATCTCGCTTATCTCTTTTTCAGCAATATCAGTGTTTTCTTGAATCTCTGCACACATAGTGGCCTGTCTTTGTATGGCTTCTGCTGTGCTTTCTGTGCTTTCTGCTATATCTTTCATTGAATTGTGGTTTATATCTATGCTCTTTTCTAACTCATCAAGCATATCCATAGCCTGTCCGAAATGTCTGGTTATATTATCAGCTACAGCAACCATCTTCTCGTTATTCTCTTTCTGTATAACTGCTGCTGCCTCTATCTTATTCATATTCTCTGCAAAAAACTGCTTAAGCAGCTTTGTTACACTAAGAGATATACATGTAACAATAACCAATACTAATATAGCAAGAACCCTGCTTGCCATAGCCACTCCATTATACATATTATAATCCATAATAAGTCTTATGACATTAGCAGCTATCGAAACACCATCAGCCCACAATATTAGTTTTTCATTAAGATATACCATCGAAGCCATAATCAAAGGAAGTACATATGTCCATACACCATCAGTTGAATTAAGCAGTATAAGAACAACATATCCAAATGCCATTGATACCGCAATCGTTAATTCACACACTCTGGTCTTCTTCCTTAAAATATAAGCAGCTACTGATACAATAATTACCGCAAGTGCCACAACAAACTGTATTAAAATCTTTCCTTTGTTATGTCCGTCACCCACTCCTAATGCTGCCATCAGGGTCAGCGCAATATAACCAAATACTATGATAACTGTAAATAAAACAGTCCTGTTTGCCCTTATATACTGATTCTCTGTCATAATTTTTCTCCCGTCTTTTGTTATAGTTTTGCCAAGATTTATAAAAATAAGTATATACCCATGATTATCCAAACGCAATGTTTTTGCTAAAAAAAAGCTGATAAAGCCATTATTTTTATCCAGATTTAACAAAGTATTGTCTAAAAATATAGTTAAAAAAAGCATTTGAAAATATCCATTAAATACTTTCAAATGCTCTTAAAATATTATTCCTGTTCTGACTCTGTAATTCTGATAGATAAGTCTTCAAGCTGTTTTGCATCTACAACATCAGGTGCGTTAGTAAGAAGACATGTTGCATCCTTTACCTTAGGGAAAGCTATAACGTCCCTTATTGAATCTCTCTTAGCCATAAGCATAACAAGTCTGTCAAGACCATATGCAAGACCAGCGTGTGGTGGTACTCCGTACTTGAACGCATCAAGTAAGAAACCGAACTTCTCATTAGCGACTTCATCTGTAAGACCAAGTGCCTTAAACATTCTTGACTGTACATCAGCCTGATGGATTCTTACTGAACCACCACCTATCTCTGTACCGTTAAGTACAATATCATAAGCCTTTGCACGTACTGAACCTGGGTCTGACTCGAGCTTATCAAGATCCTCATCCATAGGCATTGTAAACGGATGGTGCATAGCTACAAATCTTTCTTCTTCATCTGACCACTCGAACTGAGGGAATTCTGTTACCCAGAGGAACTTATAATCATTCTTATCAAGAAGTCCCATCTGTCCAGCAAGTTCAACTCTTAATGCTCCAAGTACATTCCATACAATCTTATTGCGGTCAGCAGCAAATAAAAGAAGGTCACCCGGCTTACCTTCCATAGCCTCAACAAGTGCGTTCATCTCATCCTCAGTCATAAACTTAGAGAATGAAGACTTAAGTGAACCATCTTCGTGAATAGCTATATAAGCAAGACCCTTTGCACCATATCCCTTTGCAAAGTCGACAAGTGCATCAATCTTCTTACGAGGCATACTTCCCTGTCCATTGGCATTAATACCTCTTACAGTTCCACCATTCTCGATAGCCCCTGTAAATACGCCGAAACCACAGTTCTTTACTATGTCTGTAACATTCTTAAGTTCCATACCAAATCTTAAATCTGGCTTATCAGAACCAAATCTATCCATAGCTTCCTGCCATGTCATACGCTGGATTGGAAGCTGTACATCAATATCTAATACCTCTTTGAAAAGATATGCTAAAAGTCTTTCATTAACATCAATTACATCATCAACGTCAACAAATGACAATTCCATATCTATCTGAGTGAATTCCGGCTGTCTGTCAGCTCTTAAATCTTCATCTCTGAAGCAGCGAGCAAGCTGAATGTATCTGTCAAAGCCTGCAATCATACAAAGCTGCTTGTAAATCTGCGGAGATTGAGGAAGAGCATAGAATTTGCCGTTGTGAACACGTGACGGCACAACATAGTCCCTTGCGCCCTCAGGTGTTGACTTAATCATCATCGGCGTTTCGATTTCAATGAAATCATTGTCATAAAAATATTCTCTTGCAATTTTTGCAATCTTGTGGCGCATTAAAATATTTTGTGTAAGCTTTTCGTTTCTAAGGTTTAAGTAACGGTACTTAAGTGTGGTTTCGTCGCCGACCTTTTCGCTCTTTGCAATTTCAAAAGGCGGTGTTTCAGCCTTTGAAATGATACGAAATTCTTTAACGTTAATTTCAATGTCACCTGTTGCAATCTTGTTTGTTTTGCTTTCACGCTCGCAAACAGT
>OHDR01000767.1_pt1 | contig 12604 bp, 9 predicted proteins | sample 1567001 | NCBI WGS metagenome assembly OHDR01 (sample SAMEA3879553, study PRJEB24766) | human gut metagenome | biome: human-associated habitat; feature: feces | place: USA | collected 1985/1987 | reverse complement strand
GCCGTGAAATAAAACAGGACTTTGTTGTTATCAAACGTATATTCTGCATCGATCAGCTTCATATCCAGCTTATGTTTGCGGATCTTCTCGGCACAGATACGCATAGCATCCTTTTCCTTTGTCAAATTGCGTTCTACTCTTGCATCGTCATCCGGTGTTGCGATACGCATAACGGCTTTCAGCGGCTGAACTACTTCGTCATCCGGAATCTCCTTTGGATTGGCTACAACGCTGCCGTATTCGATTCCTCTTGCTGTCTCAACGATCACATGGTCTCCCTTTTTGATCGGCAGTTTTTTCGGATCAAAGTAATAAATCTTCCCGGCCGTGCGAAAACGGACACCAACAATTTTTATCATTATACCAAATTCTCCTTTATAAGAAGAAACAGCAGTTCCATGGTCAGATCAAAATTAACGTTTGCATTCAGACGCGTTTTCGCTGTCTGGAGTCCCCGTAGAATATTTTCGATACCTTCGTAGGAACTTTTATTGATCTGATCGGTGATCACATTCAGCTCATCTTTAAAAATGAGCCCATTGCTGTCTCTTGTCGCTTTAAAATACAGGATGTCACGATACCACACCGCCAGAAAATCCAGATAATCCTGAATATCAATCTTAAATTCGGATACGGATTTCACCGTTGCGATAATATCGTTGATCTCCATCTTAGATACATTTTTCAGCAGATGAAGTGCTGAATTTTTGATTTCATTAAAGCTGTCCGATGTTGCCAGCTGTACGGCTTTTCCGATATTGCCCTGTGCAAATGCCACGCAGACATCCGCCTCATAATCCGGCACCTGTACATGCTCCATCAGATACTGCTTGACTTTATCGTCTGCGACCGGTTTCAAAGAAAGCATAACGCATCTTGATAAGATGGTCGGCAGAAGTGCTGATGCATTGTTTGCAAGCAGCAGAATCACTGCATATGCAGGTGGTTCTTCTAATGTCTTTAATAAGGCATTCTGCGCTCCTGCATTCATTCTATCCGCATCATCAATGATATAAATCTTATAATCTCCGCTATACGGTTTAATATCGATCGTCTCATTGATCCCTTTTCGAATATCATCAACTCTGATTTCATACTTTTCATGAGTAATATAAATGACATCTGGATGATTTAATGAATCCACCTGCTTACATGCTGCACATTCTCCACATCCATCTTTGTGTTCGCACAGAAGTGCCTTCGCAACTGCCTTTGCGATCATCATCTTTCCGCTTCCATCTTCGCCACTTAATAAATAGGCATGGGAAACTTTTCCCGTCTTGATTGCTTCTTCAAAATGAGAAATTATTTTTTTATGTCCTATAATTGCATCAAAACTCTTCATACTACATCACCCTTTACCATGAAATTTTTTGTTGACCTGTGAAACAATCTTCTGATGAATCTCTTCGATCGTCAGACTTCCGTCAACAGTATAGATTCTATCTGGATGCAGGCTCGCAAGTTGTCTGTATCCTTCAACAACCTTCTTATGAAAATCAATTGTCTCGCTTTCCATTCGGTCCAGCTCTGCCTGTTTTTTCTTTCTTGAAATACCAGCTTCTGCATCCAGATCGATCATAATCGTCAGATCTGGCATCGTATCTCCGATTGCAAATTGATTTACTTTGTAAACAAGATCAATTCCCATTCCTCTGGCAATTCCCTGATAGACTGCAGATGATTCCACAAATCGATCACAGATTACGATCTTTCCATCTTCTAATGCCGGACGAATGACTTCTTCGATCAATTGAGCTCTGGCAGCTGCGTAAAGCAGTAATTCCGTCATATGTCCCATCTCAGTAAATTCTTTGTTAAGGATCACATTTCTTACAGCCTCACTGATCGGTGTTCCGCCAGGTTCTCTACATACTATTATATCATAACCTTTGTCAGATAAGTAGTCTCTTAGTAATTCTATTTGTGTTGTTTTTCCAGCTCCATCTGGTCCTTCAACGGTCAAAAATAATCCCATATTTATATCCTCTCATCTATTTATTATATATATTTTATGATCATTCAGTCCTATCACTTTCATATTATATTGCTCATACTGTCTGATCTTATCGATCACATACTTATCGATCACTTCTCCAGGCACAACAAGTGGAATTCCTGGTGGATACAAAAAAATAAATTCCGCTGCAATCTCATCTTTTGCATCATCATAATCAATCTGTATTCGATCTTTTGTTGCAGCTTCTTCTGGTTTTAACATCTTTTTATTTTGATGAAAATCATTTTCCAAAAATAAATACTCTGTATTCTTTTTTGTGATCTCACTGTCGATCTCTTTTAATGCCTGATACAATCTATCGTACCCTTCTTGTGTATCGCACACACTTGTCATTGCGATCACATAATAAAGTTCTGACATTTCCATCTCTAAATGATAGTTGTCTCTTAAAATCTCAAATAGTTCTTCTCCAGATATTGTCGTGTCTTTTACCGAAAACACAAGTTTTCCAATATCATCCGTTGGTACTAGTTTGATATATTTTAATTCTTCTAGTTTTTCACGTAGTATCCACAATTTTTCGTAATATTGTTGAAAATATCCACGATTTTCATTACATATGTGGATACATTGTTCAATTGATGCTATCAACACATAGGATGGGCTGCTGCTCTGAAATATTGACAATTTCTTTTGCATCATTTCTCTTGTGACACAATCTGTGCACAAATGAAGTAATCCCGTTTGCGTAAATGCGGGCAATGTCTTGTGCAGACTTTGTATCACAATGTCTGCTCCGCTATTTGCTGCACTCTCTGGAAATGCCTCATGATAAATAAAATGAGCCCCATGAGCTTCATCTACGATCAATGGTATATTATTTCGATGCAGAACATCTGATATTCCTTCGATATCTGATACTCTTCCTTCATATGTTGGTGAAACAAGGACCATTGCCTTAATTGAAGTTTCTTTTGTTATGATATTTTCTATCTGTTCCTTCGTAATGCCTTTACAGATTCCATATTCATCAATCTCTGGATAAATATAGATTGGATCAAGTCCCAACAATTCTATCGCGTGATAGACTGACTTATGACAGTTTCTCGCAACCAGTATCTTATCTCCAATATTACACAATGCAGCTATTGCAGCTAAATTCCCCGCAGTGCTGCTGTTTACCAGTAGATAACTCTCTTTTGTTCCATAAATCTGTTTTAAATCATCCATCAATTCTCGAATCATTTCTTCTGGATGGTGAAGATCATCAAATCCTGTAATCTCTGTAATATCAATTTTGGAAATCGCATCTAATAATGGATCGATCTTTAAATTTCTTTTATGTCCTGGCATGTGAAAAGGATAATCTTCTTTGTATTGTAGTTGTTTCAACTTATTATAAATTGATGTCATTTTTTATCCCTTTGTAAACATATTTTTTCATTTTTATTATATCATACTTAATTCCTATTGAATAGGAATTAAAAAAAAGAGTCAACTTTCGGTTTTTTCATTCTTTCTGAAAGTTAACTCTTTGAATTTCTTTATAAAATAAAAAAGATGCCCAGAGCCGGAATCGAACCAGCGACACGAGGATTTTCAGTCCTCTGCTCTACCGACTGAGCTATCTGGGCAGTTAAATTGTTGTCTCATTTCTGCGACTTCTATACTTTATCATATTCCTCGACTCTTGGCAAGCTTTTTTTTCAAAAAATTTTATTTATCAGCCAGATTCCTGTTTTTGTCTTAAAAATCTTGCCTTTTACGGACTCAATTGTCTCTCTAGAACTTTGTTCTTCTGCAAGATTTACTAAAAAATCTGCTTCTACAAGAATCTGATAATCAATACCGTCAATCTGATCATATGTATGGTGATGTCCGATCAAATAGCAGACTCTGTCTGTTTTTGCTTTGTCATATTGTAAGTCTTCCAGCATCTGCTGTGCAACTGCCGGTCCTTCAACCTCTTGGTATTTTCCTGCACTACTGTTGTATTTTTCTTCGCTTATTTTGATACCGATATCATGTGTTAATGCAGCCACTTCCAGGATGTCTAAAATTTCCTTATCTAATCCTTCCTGTTCTCCGATCAGCTTTGCATACGCGTGTACTTTCAAGAAATGCTGGATTCTCTTTGGCTGACCTTGATAGTAATCGATCATTGCTGTTGTCACTTTATTTATATCCATCTGTTAACTCTCCTTTAGTATTTTTTGAAAAAGCTGAATAATCTTTTCTTATTTAAGATCTTAATTGCTTTGTCTGCATCTTCTTCTCTTAATCCACCTGTACAAAAATCTGTCTTGACCAGATGTTTGTCAAATCCGTGTCTATGCCATTCATATGCACCATCATCTAATATGACAAAACCTTCAATCTTCTCTTCACACTTATCCAGCCAATCTTTGATCTCATCTTCTCTTCTTCCACTGCTTAGGTATTCTGTCTTATCTATGATCTTTAGGTCGTATTTCGCTAAGATGTCAACTAGAATCTGACACCAGTCCTGCACAGCATCACTGTGTTCTGCCCATCCGTATCTCCAGGATGATGATAATACGATCTTTGCTCCTGTTGCATCTACGATTGTTTTTAAATTCTTAATGTTATCCTCATCTACAGAAATCAGCTGATCATCTTCGCATTTCTCGAATAATTGCTGTGAATTCAATACTCCGTCTACGTCTAAAAAAATAACTTTCATGCCTTTGTTCCTCCTTTACCTTCACGGTAGTCAGACATGGTCTTTGATGAGTATTATACTCTCTTTTTTTTTAAACGTAAATGTATTTTAAGGTTTTTAATACCTTGTACATAAAATCCTTTTTTTTGTAAATACTATACTGGAATTCTTTACATTTCACATCAAGGAGGTTTGATTTTATTATGGGAAATAAATGTTTGGATTGTACAGCTTTAACGCTTACGATCATTGGTGCTATAAATTGGGGATTGATCGGATTCTTCCGATTTGATCTTGTTGCATTTTTGTTTGGAGATATGAGCTGGCTGTCACGAGTTGTGTATGCACTTGTTGGATTATGTGGATTGTATATGCTGGCATTTTACCGGCATTGTGGACGTGATATATAAAAGTTTCTTCTTATTAATTATACACGGAAAGAAAGGCCAGGCTATGGCATACGCCATAATCTGACCTTTTATAAATGGTGAATATACATTAAGTATAGAAACAAGCTATTTTAAAAATAGATATTTATTTACTGTGCATCCTTGATCTTCTTGATCTCTTCGATCATAACAGGAAGCACTTTCATAACGTCTCCAACGATTCCTACATTAGCTACGTCAAAGATTGGTGCATCTTCATCTTTGTTGATTGCTACAATGTATCCAGAATTCATGATTCCTGATACGTGCTGTGTAGCTCCAGAGATTCCGCATGCAATATATAATTTTGGTGCAACGATCTTTCCAGACTGTCCAACCTGATGAATCTTTGATACCCATCCGTCTTCAATGGCTGGTCTTGTTGCTCCTACAACTCCTCCTAAGAGTTTTGCAAGATCGTCAACTAATGCGAAGTTTTCTTTGCTTCCCATTCCACGTCCACCAGATACGATAACTTCTGCTTCTTCCAGGTTGATCGTCTCTGCGATTTCTTTTACACTTTCTGTGATTTTTGCTTTGATCGCATCATCAGCTACTTTTACTTCTTTGGCTACAACTTCACCCTCAGTTGGGTCTTCCACTTTCTGGAATGCTCCGGAACGTAATGTTGCTATCTGTGGTGTTGTCTTGATCTTTACATCTTCCAATACAGTTCCACCATAAAGTGGGCATGTATAGATAACTTCTCCATCTTCTGCTTTGATATCTAATACATCGGATGCACATCCTGTGTTACATTTTGCTGCAACAACTGGTGCGATATCTTTTCCATCCTGTGTTCCACCTACAAATACAGCTTCTGGATTTTCTTCTTTTACTAATTCTACTAAAACCTGAGCATATGCATCGAGATTAAACTCTTTGTAATCTTCGCTGTCGACACAGATGACCTGATCGGCTCCGGCCTTTGCTACTTCTTTTGCTGCATCTGCTACTCCACCTCCAATAACAACTGCCGTAACTTTATCGGCAAGTTTCTTGGCTGGAGATAACATTTCCAATCCAACTTTGACTGGATTTCCTTCTGCAGTTTCTACATATACCATGATATTCTTACATTCTGCCATGTCCTTTGTTCTCCCTTCCTAGAATACTTTGGCATCTGCCATCATAGCGACTGCTTTTATTGCTGAATCTTCTGGTGTTTCTTCCTGAATCTTGATTCCGGCTTCTTTCTTCGCTGGTTCATATAATTTAACGATCTGAACCTTTGCATTAGATTCTCCGACTTTTTCTTTTTCAAGATCAGCAAGATCAGCTTCTTTAATATCGCCGATTGGTTTCTTTCTTGCTGCCATTTTATTCTTGATCGTTGGGTAACGTGGGTCATATTCTGGTTTTGTGACTGTTACAACACATGGGGCAGAAGCTTCTACTGTACGGTATCCTTCTTCTGTTTCCTGTTTTGCTGTCACTTTATCGCCATCTAAAGCGATTTCTGTAATATTTGTGATCACACTTGTTCCAAGTTCTTCAGCTAACATTAAGCCACCCTGTCCAAGTGCAGCATCTGTTGCTTCTTTTCCACAGAATACAAGATCAAATTTCTGACCATTGTCCGCTTCTAATTTTGCGATCACATTTTTTAGGATATTTGCGATTCCTGTTGTGTCAGATCCTTTGAATGCATCATCACTTACTAAAAATGCATGATCTGCACCAACTGCAAGACAGTTTTTCAGAGAGTTCTTTGCACTATCTTCTCCGACACATACAACTGTTACTTCTCCTTCAGAGGATTCTTTTAATCGTGCTGCCATTTCGAGAGCATAGGTGTCAAATGCATTTACAACAGGTGTTACGTTTGCTAAATCCGGTGTTCCTTCTGCATTTAAATGGATTTCTACAGAATCATCCGGAACCTGTTTGATACATACTAAAATGTTCATAGTCTTACTCCTTCTTATGTTCTATCTTCCGATTGTGTTATTTGCTACGACGATTCTCTGAATTTCGTTACTTCCTTCGAAAATCTGGAAGATCTTAGCATCTCTTAATAATTTCTCAACTGGATATTCTCTGCTGTATCCATATCCACCGAACATCTGAATTGCTTCAGAAGCTACTTCCATTGCGATATCAGATGCATAGCATTTTGCGATCGCTGCTTCTTTGGAATGTGGTAATCCCATATCCATCTTTGTTAAAGCATGTGCAACCATCTGACGAGCTGTTTCTGTTTTGATTTCCATATCAGCTACTTTAAACTGCATTGCCTGATTTTTGATGACTGGTTTACCAAACTGAACTCTTTCTTTGGCATATGCAATACCTTCATTGATACCACGCTGTGCGATACCTGTTGCAACACATCCCATCCAAGCTCTTGCCTGGTCTAATGTCTTCATTGCGATTGAGAATCCTCTTCCTTCTTCTCCAACTAAGTTTGCAGCTGGAATACGACAGTCTTCTAATACAACATCACATGTGTTTGATGTACGGATACCCATTTTATTTTCTTCATTACCTGTGCTTAATCCTGGTGTTCCAGCATCAACTAAGAACATAGAGATTCCTTTGACACCTTTTGTTTTATCTGTCATAGCTGTGATACAGTAGAAAGAAGCGATTCCTCCATTTGTAATGAAGCATTTTCTTCCATTTAATACCCACTCATCTCCGTCTTTGACAGCTGTTGTTGTTCCTGCACTGGCATCAGATCCTGCTCCTGGTTCTGTTAAACAGAAAGCTCCAAATCCACCATCAATGATCTTCTGGCATACATGTTTTTTCTGTTCTTCATTTCCTGCGATCAGTACTGGTTTTGTTCCTAATCCACTGGCAGAAATTGTTGTTGCAAATCCTGCATCTGCGATAGCCATTTCTTCGATCAGTGCCGCAACGTCTACTCTTGATAATCCTGGTCCACCGTATTCTTCTGGTACTTCTAATGAATGTAACTGCATTTCAATGGCTTTGTCATAAATTTCTTTTGGCCATTCTCCACTGACGTCGTATGCTTTACACTGTTCTTTTACTTCGTTTTCACAGAACTCGTGTACATCCTGTAATAAGTCTTTTGCTTCCTCTGAAATTAAATATGCCATCTTGATATCCTCCTAAAATAACCTTAAAAAAGCTTTGTATATGTTTTATGTTACTTGTTTATGTTTGATTGATCGTTTCCTATTAAAATTATAATTTGTAGCAGATCTTACCTGGATTTAAGATCATATTTGGATCAAAGACTTCTTTGACACCTTCCATGATCCTCATCTGAACTGGTCCGAGAGACTCTGCTAGGTAGTCCATCTTTCCATGTCCGATTCCATGTTCTCCAGAGATCATTCCACCGAATTCTGTTGCTTTTGCATATACTTTATCCATAAAGACTGCAACCTGTTTCTTAAACTCTCCTTCTTCCATGTCATTACTGCATGTATAGATATGTAAGTTACCGTCTCCAGCATGTCCAAAGCTCTTCACTCTGAAATCAGCTTCTGCTTCTAATGATTTTGTATATGTCAGGAATTCTGCAATCTTATTTGTTGGAACTACAACATCACATTCATCTAACAGTACAGTATCTGCTTCAATTGCCTCAAGTAATGCTCCGCGGACAGCCCATGCATCTTTCTTTAAGGCTGGTGTATCAGCAACTAATACATCAATTGCTCCTGCTTCTAATACTACTTCAGATGCCTGTTCAATGATATCTTCCAGTTGTTCTTCAGAATTTCCATCAAATGTTGCTAATAAATATGCTCCAATCTCTGTTCCTTCTAATTCTTTTGGATATACCTGTTTTCCTAAGAACTTCTCAGTATCCATAACAACTTCTTTTTCCATAAATTCCAGAGCCTGTGGTGCCAGATGATGCATAAAGAACTGTGGTACTGTTGCAATACAATCCTCTAAGTTTTCATAAGGAATGATCAGACTGATCACTGATTTTGGTGCTGGAATTACTTTTAATGTAAGTTCTGTGATAATACCCAAAGTACCTTCAGAACCGATCATTAAGTTTAATAAGCTGTATCCTGAACTTGTCTTTGATACAGTAGCTCCAAGTTTTACAATCTCACCTGTTGGTAATACAACTGTCATGGCACGTACATAATCTCTTGTACATCCGTACTTAACAGCTCTCATACCACCAGCGTTGGTTGCTACGTTTCCACCGACTGTTGCGAATTTCTCACCTGGATCTGGTGGATATAATAATCCTTGTTTTTCTGCATCCTGTGCAAGATCATTTAAAAGGACTCCTGATTGAATCTTCACTACAAAGTTTTCTTTGTCATATCCAAGGATCTTGTTCATCTTTGTAAGAGAGATCATAACACCGCCACCGATACTTACGGCTCCTCCTACTAATCCTGTTCTTGCACCACTTGGTGTTACAGGAACCTTGTTTTCATTACAAAGTTTAACGACAGCTGCAACTTCTTCTGTTGATGTTGCTTCTACTAAAACTTCTGGTCTAGCTTTTCCGTAGATTGCCATCTCATCATGGGTGAAATCCTCATTGATTTCATCACCCACTAAGACACGTTTTGGAGCGATCTCTTTGAATTTCTCGATCATCTCTGGTGTCACTTTGTTATACTGATACTCACTCATTTATCTTCCTCCTTAAAAGTTTATAGCTTTTTAATATCTTTTATCTTTATCATTTTCAGATCAATTTGACTCCAAAGTAGCAAACTAATCCATAGATGATAACGAATAATACGAAATATTTGATAACCTTTGTTAAGATTTCACTTTCTTTTCCTACCGTTGCTGTTGCCGCTGTCGCTACTGCGATACTCTGTGGAGAAATAATCTTTCCTGCGGTACTACCAACTGTATTTGCAGCTACCAGCCAGATCTGGTTGATATTTAATTCTGCTCCTGTACTTGCCTGTAACTTGGAGAATAGTACGCTGCTTGATGTAGAACTTCCTGTTACGAATGTTCCGATAGATCCAATCAGTGGTGCAACTAATGGATAAAAGCTTCCTGTTACACGTACGATAAAATCTGCGATAGACTGTGTCATTCCGCTGTATCCCATGATCTTAGCTGTCGCAAGCACTGCCATGATCGTAATGATCGTCTTAAACATCTGAATCACTGTCTTGCCTAAAACAACAAAGATCTCACCAACTGGACATCCCTGAATCAGTCCTCCAATAAATGCTGCGATCAAGATCAGCACTCCTGGTGTTGATACCCATGTAAATGTATATGGGCTTGCTCCCTCTCCACTATAAATTGGTACATTTGATTTGATCGCTGATAATGGATCATGAATCGCTGGTACTAATGTTGAAGTCAGAAGTAAGAACAGTAATACAAGAATGAATGGGCTCCATGCAACAAATGCATCTTTTACTGTCATCGTAGTATCATCATTATCTTCGATTTCTACATCAAATTTACTTGCCTTACCTTTCAGCATTACTTTTGCAAGGATGATCGTTACTGCCATACTGCATACAGATCCGATAACTGCTGGAAGTTCAGCTCCTACAAATTTTGCTGTCAGATATTGTGGTACTAAGAATGAAAGACCTGACATCAATGTAATAAATAAAATTTCTTTATAATCACCGATTCCTTTAGCTCCTTCATGTTTTCCTGTGATGAAAACAACAAGGAAAGGAACGAGAATTACCATGATCGCAAGTTGTAATACAACATAAGATGCTGTCATATGTGGACTAAATCCTGTTACATTTGCTGCTGTAACCGTTGGAATTCCGATGGATCCAAATGCTACTGGTGTCGTATTGGCTACCAGGCAAACAGTTGCTGCAAAGATTGGTTCAAATCCTAATCCGCAAAGGATTCCTGCTGGAATCGCTACAGCTGTTCCGAATCCTGCCATACCTTCCATAAATCCTCCAAATCCCCATGCGATGATCAGCACAAGAACTCGTTTATCTCTTGATACAGAAGTAAGCATTTTTTTAATAAGTTCCATGTTTTTCGTATGTACGACCAAGTTGTAAGTAAACACTGCTGCCACGATAACCAGACAGATTGGCCAGATTGCCATTGCAAATCCTTCTAACCCTCCTGTGAGGACATCAATAATTTTTTGCTTCCATAAAAAAAGTGCTTCAATGACTGTAATGATCAAAGCGATCGGACAGGCTACATGTCCTGCCATCTTTAATCCGCTTAATGCAATGATCAGCCAGATGATAGGAAGCATCGCTAATAAAAAGTGAATGAACATCTTAAGTTCTCTCCTTTCTTTTCAAATATGAGCGGGTTCCGATATCCTATTTTTCAGCGTATACGCGACGTAGTAAGATTGGTCCTACCAGTTACTATACTTATATGGTAGGACCAATCCGACAAAAAGTCAAGGGATTTTTTTTGCAAAACGATTTATTCTTTTTCTATTTTCTTTTCTTTTTTGTAGAAATTGCACAAAAAAAGCAGCATTTTCACAAACATATTATTTTCAATCCAACCATTTTAAGCCATTTGTATAAATGCTGTTTTTTATTTATTTGTTAATTTTTCATCAATTTCCACAAATTTCGTATTTCGAACTATTTTACGGAGTCTTTTTCTTTCGTTATACTATTTTGATATTGCTTCCATATGATCGTGGACAATATCACTGCAATATAGTCTGTCAATGCCTGCCCATATATGACTCCGTCAACCGCATTTAAAAGATACAATAACGGGATCAGCAAAACTTCATTGGCTAGTCCCATTTGTAAAAATGTAATAAACATATTTGCTTTGAATACAATTCCGATTGCTGCAACTGGTGCATTCCTATAGACTACGAGAGTCTAGTTTAATACGATGGTTGATACACTAGATATGTGTTATATTATCTATATACTTTATAAAACGCAAAAGAAATTATCACGAGGTGAATAAATAATCATGAAAGCTTACGAACGTTTACTAAATTATGTCAAAATTTTAACTCCAAGCAATGAAAACAGCCAAACTGTCCCTTCTTCTGATTGTCAGTTTGATCTTGCCCGAGTCTTAGAAAATGAAATGAAGGAACTTGGTCTCAGTGATGTCTACTTAGATGACAAATGTTACCTATATGGCAAATTACCTGCCACAAAGGGCTATGAAAACTGTCCTGCGATCGGATTTATTGCTCATATGGATACTGTTTCTGATTTCTGTGATCACCCAATCCGTCCGATCCTTACGAAGAATTATAATGGAGAAGCTCTTCCTCTTGGAGATAGTAGTCTGGTTCTTGATCCGAAAGTTTTCCCTCATCTTTCTTCTCTCAAGGGCCGTACTTTGATCACATCGGATGGTACAACGATCCTTGGTGCGGATGATAAAGCTGGGATTGCCGAGATTCTTACGATGACAGAACGTCTGATCCATGAAGAGATTCCTCATGGTCCGATCAGCATTGCATTTACTCCAGATGAAGAAATCGGAAGTGGTGCCGAGTATTTCGATATCAAGCGGTTTGATGCTGATTTTGCTTATACTTTGGATGGCGATACCGAAGGTGAGATCCAGTTTGAGAATTTTAATGCCTGCAAAGCTGAGTTTGAGATTACTGGTTTTAATGTACATCCT
>OHDR01000763.1_pt1 | contig 12637 bp, 9 predicted proteins | sample 1567001 | NCBI WGS metagenome assembly OHDR01 (sample SAMEA3879553, study PRJEB24766) | human gut metagenome | biome: human-associated habitat; feature: feces | place: USA | collected 1985/1987 | reverse complement strand
GACTTCACTCAGCCGGAGCCTGCAAACAATTTTGCGCATAAATCTTGACGGCACCAGCGTGCAGAAATGGGTCGAGAGCCTGGGACTGTAAACAAAAAAAGCGGCCCAAGTGAACCTTTAAGCCGTCTGCGGAAAAACAAAAAAGCATGCCGAGTGGCGCGTCACAAGCGTTTTCACTGTGCGAAAACCTTGGTGCACAAGCAATTCACCTGCTTGTGCGCTGTTAAATGTCCCACGGATACCAAAACCGGCGCATTTGCGCCGTGCAAGCATTTTGCGCAGCAAAATCTTGGCGGAGGTGGGATTCACTTCCACCGAGCATTTTAATTACCCTTGGGGTGAACGAATGAAATGAGTGAACCAAAAAAATAAGAGACACGCGAAAGCGTGTCTCTTATTTTTTTGGTGGAGTAGCCCCATCAAAATCCGAACTCAGCGCCGATTCGATCTCGTCAAGCGAAATTGTCTGCATCCCATGTTGATAGTTGTAGGTCAAGACCAGTTTATCATCGAACACATACACGGCGTTTACAAATGTATCAATCAGGCGTTTCTGAAAATCACGGTTTGCTGGATCGCCATGACGGAACTGCTCAAACCATGCCGTCATCTGTTCGCGGGTCAGCTTTGGCTTTTGCAGTTCAGCAGTCTGGATATTCACAAGGATTTCTTCTTTTCGTGCTTCCAGCTCATCAAGCCGCTGTTTGGTGGACGGCGTGAAAATGCCCTGCTCGATTGCTTTCAGAATGTTTCCAATGGAGGACTCGGTTTCCGCAAGCTGCGAGCGAAGCGCAGGGGTTGTTGTGTCTTCCTGCTCCTGCATAACAAGAATTGCGTCAATGAGCCTGTTGATCTTTTCTTCATCCATGACGCGCTGCATGGTCAGGCGGACAACAACACGTTCAATCCAGTCTTTGCGAACAGCCTTCTTGTCGCAATCCTTCAGGCGCTTCGCACCGCTGCATTTGTAATAATAGTGCATAGCGCCGGTATGGCTCTTACCGCTTTCACCAACCATCATGCGCTCACACTTACCGCAGAACAGCTTTGTTGTCAGCAGATAGTCCTCTTTGGCTTTTGCCATCGCTGGCGCATGGCGGTTCTTCTCCATGCGTTCCTGCACACGGTTGAACAGGTCTTCCGGAATGATGGCGGGAACGCCGCCCTCAATCACAACATCCTGATAACGGTACTCGCCAATGTATTTGCGGTTTTTCAGCAGAGAGCTGAAACTATTGATATTGAACGGCTGTCCCTTTTTCGTTCTGAGTCCACGGACATTGAAATCTTCCACAATAGAACGAACCGATTTGCCGTCAGCATACTTCTCAAATACCTCAACCACTAATGGCGCAGTCATAGGATCAATCACAAGCTTCTGTGCCTTCTTGTCCAACAGATAGCCGAGAGGCACACCACCGCCGTTGTTTTTCCCTTTCAGCGCGTTCTCTTTCTGTCCGCGATGGATTTTCTCTGATAGTTCGGCAGAATAGAACTCGGCATAGCCCTCCAGCATCGCTTCCAGAATAATACCCTCCGGGCCTTCGGAGATATGCTCTTTCGCAGAAATAACCTTTACACCATTCTTTTTCAGAATGTGCTTGTAGTGCGCGCTGTCGTAACGGTCGCGGGAAAAGCGGTCAAGTTTCCATACAAGTACGATCTCAAACAGTTCTTTTGCACTATCCTTGATCATGTGCTGGAATTCCGGTCGATCTGCTGTTTTTGCAGATAATGCCCGGTCAATATACGTTCCAACGATGGTCATGTTGTTGCGTTCAGCATATTCCCGGCACTCGCGGAGCTGACCTTCAATGGATTCCTCGCGCTGGCTATCAGAGGAATAGCGGGCATAGATGACAGCGTTCATTCTTCATCACCCTCGTTGCCTTCGCCGCTTTCTAACGCAAGCTCTGTCAGTTCACGCAGCTTGTTTTGTAGAAGCGTCTTGTCGGGAAGACAAAGCCGATAATCTGCAACAAGTGTGGGCGACATACTGCGGCTTAAAGCATATTCGACAACCGCGTCATCCTTGCTGGCGCAAAGAATAACGCCTACACTTGGATTTTCATTTGGCTTCTTCACATCGCGGTCAAGTGCTTCGAGATAAAAATTGATCTGCCCGATGTGTTCCGGCTTGAATTTTCCGATTTTCAGTTCAATCGGGACAAGGCAGGAAAGCGCACGGTTATAAAACAGCAAGTCGATGAAGAAATCTGTATTGCCGACCTGAACACGGTACTCCTCGCCGATAAAGGTAAAGTCCCGGCCAAATTCAAGTATAAACTGCTTCAGATTTTCGATGATTGCTTTACGGAGATTCTTTTCAGAAAATTGCTCCGGCAAGTCCAGAAACTCAAGCACATAGGTATCGAGGATGCTTTCACGCACATCATGCGAAACGGATTCAGGCATCGGCTTCTTGGCAGAAATCATTGAACGCTCATAGTACGATGTGCCGATCTGACGCTCCAACTCGCGTTTGGAATAATGTTCCTTCGCACAGAGTGCCATGTAAAAATGCCGTTCATCTGCCGTCTTGGAGCCAGACATAATAAGCAGATGGTTTGTCCAGCTGATTTGTGTCACCAGTGGTGTCACAAATTCATCGTCCTTGTAAGTCTCGTAGAATTGCTTCATACGATAGAGACCGCGACGATTGAAACCTTTGATGTTGGGGTTCTCTTGCGCAATGTATGCGGCAACTTCGTCAATGATCTTATCGCCAAAGCTTGATGCAGAACAAAGCTCTGACAAATACGCACCGACGCTCCAATACATCTGAATAAGCTCTGCATTGACTGCTTTCATGGCGCGGCTGCGGGCGTTGTCGATGATATGGATGACTTCATCGAACTGTCCCGGATTATGGGTTAATTCACTGCTCATGTCTTCGCCTCCCCCAGCATTTTCAGCATCGCTTCTTTCAGTTTTTCGTTCATCGGTGATTCCGGATCGAAGCACATCTCAACAAACTTCCTCAGTTCAGGATTGTTCGCGTCAACCGGAGGTTTTGCCTCATACAGCTTGCCGTGCGGGTCATCGCAGCGGGCAAAGATATAGTCCATTGAAACGTCAAAGTAGTCCGCATACTTGCGTAGAAGATCGACAGTCGGCGTTGCCTGGCCATTCTCATAGCGGTTAATGCTGGACTGTGTAGAGCCGATCACATCGGCGAATTTTGATTGGGATAAGCCAATGCCTTCCCGCAATGCGCGAAGGCGCATACCCAGTTGTTTCATGCTGTTCAACCTCCAATTTGGGTTAAGTACAGTATAATCAAAATCCGAGCAGATGTCAACCCGGATTTTGAAACTCTTGTGTGAACAGTAGGGACTCGCAACAATCTAAAATTTATTTTTCGGTTTTAAGCTTAGAAATTATAAACAACAAGTACTTTATACACCACGCAAAGAATACAACACCAATTATTAGTGCTGCAATTTCGATCTCAACAAAGATGTCTTCCGCTTTTGAGGGAATGTCTAAAAAGACTAATGAAAACGCAACAATAATCGTGATGATATTTGCAATCATTCCCACGAAGGCTGACCGATAGAGATTGTCTAAATAGCTGTTATTCCATAATCGTTCAATGCGCTCTTTGTCAATCACAGAAATCAGAATGCTAATCCCTGTAAATAAAAAGCCTCCAATTATCGCGGACATAGATATTGCATTATAATGAAAATCCGGAGCCAATTTTTCAAACTTGCTTATATCGAAGAAAGCGCTTTTAAATAATATAATAGATACTCCAATTGACAATACTAATACTAAACCTATCCATATCCAGTTTTTTAGCTTTGTCATTTATTCCACCACCAATTCAGGTTAACTTCGACAATATCTCAACAGCTCTGTCCTATATAAATCGTATGTATTTACGAGTGCATCTTTGAAATCATCAAGTGTCAACAAACCTTCGTCCTCTCTACCAAGGACGACTGTTTTTGTAAAGTTATATTGTAGCAAATCATATGTCTGTGATTTTTCGTTATAATCCTTTGCGTTTGCAGTCAACCCTTGCAGGTTGTCACCAAATTTAATTTTTATTGCGGCGATCATTTCGGCGAGTTTTGAACTAGAAGTAAATATGTTCTTGTTGCGGCGACCTACCAATTTGTATGTCGCAGTTTTTGTTCGTACATTTCGAATCGCATCAAAACTTTCAATATCCAGCCCGATGTCGCTTAGAATTTGATCTTCAGGTACGGCTACCGTAACAGATACCTTGCTGATAATATGCTTCCGAACTAATACTTGTAGAATATCATCAGTCATGATTGCTGCAAGGTGGGCAGAAGTATTTTCTCCCGGTTCAAGCGTTTGATCAAACAGGTTGCGGACAGCTGAAATTTTGGGAGCCCCGTTAATTCCAATGTAGCTCACAATTCCGCTCTCAAAATCAATAAGGCAGAAAGTATAAAGCTCCAGCAGCTGACTTTCGCGCATTGGTACATTTTCTGTTTCCAATGTTGTTCGATCTCGCAGAGCAACAGTGTTAGAAGGATTTTGCTGACCGATCTTTAAGAAAGCTCTATGCTCTTCAAAGGATATTGCTTCAATGACATAGTGTCCATTTGAAGCCGTGATATTAATTGCTTTATGATTATCGGAAAGTACCTGCATTTTTTCGTTATATATTTCCCTAAAGCAGTCTTCGATTTCGCTGTTGTTTAATTGTGTTACCCGGACAGTGCGCGTTCGCGGAAGCAGTGTTTGTTTTTCCAGTGATAGACGATAAAACGATACTTTTCTTGTTTTGCTCACCATAGTGTTTTCGCATCCTTTTCTCTATTATGTAATATCAAATCCGCCTTCAAGAATAAATCTTCTCAACATTTGGTCAATCTTCATGTTGATCTGGAATTTCTTGATAGGCTTACCCTCTATCATTTCAAGGACGGTTTTCGCCTTTTCCGTATCCACAGTTGCCTTCAATGTGTCAAATTTACCAAACTCATTGATATTGGCTTCCGTGATTTTCGACTGCATAAAGCTACGCAGTATCGTTTCATCAACTCCGATGGCGGTAGCAAAACGGTGGATCTGGTCATTTTTGGCACTGGTCATATATTCTGTAATGTAATCACGGAGCGTTCTTCCTTCGTCAACTACCACATCACCGTTCTGGACATCATGGAGGAAGATGTTTGCGTATTTTTGTTCCTCTTGTGTGAGCGTTGCAAACGACTTGTGAAGTTCATCCAGCACAGCGGCAGTTTCTGTGCCATCCTGCAACGCCTTAATGTACTTTTTGAACCGGGAGTTCATATAGTTGGCATCAATTACACCAGTATTGATTTCCGTCAGGTAGGAGTCGATTTCATACGGCACATCTTCAACACCGGTCCCTCCGCTACCACCAGAGAATAATTCCTTATAACGCAAAGCAAGAATCAAGTAGGTGGTTTCATCGAGGTGCAGATTTATGATCACTTTTCTGCCAACGTTCTTAAATTCATAGGACAGCTTATTCCAAGTGAAGCCCTGTATCTTAGCAGCCTCGAGATAGCTGTTAAGCTGCTTGAATAATTTAGCAAATTGTCCGCGCTCCGTATGATCAACCGGAAGTTTTTCGAAGTTCTCAATTCCAGCAGAACGGAAGATGCTCCCAATATCATCGTACAACGCATTCATTTTTTCGAGGTTGTGTTCCAGCTTGTCGGCAAATAGGCCAAGAGGTCTATCACCAGAATACAGCTTGAACGCTTCTTCAACGTTTCTCTGCATTGTATACGGTTTACGATAATAACGAATCGTGCCAAAGGGCTTCTCCGGACCATAGAGACGATTGGTACGTGAGAATGCCTGAATCAACTTTTCGTAAACCAAAATCTTATCCAAATATAGCGTGTTGATCCATTTGGAGTCAAACCCAGTCAGCATCTGATCGACAACGATCAGTAGATCAATTTGCTGGTCGGAAGTATGTTCAATTCCTTTGTACTGTTCTTTGTGCGCCAGACGATAGGAAATGTCCTTTTTGAAGGTTGCATATGTCGCCATCTGGAACTTCATACCGTATCTGGTATTGTAATCTTCGATGATTTCAACAATGCCCTCTTCTTTAAAAAGCCCATTACCATTGTTATCAATACTGGGGTCAAACAAAGCGGTAATCTTCAGATTGCCCTTTGCTTTAAACAGTTTATAATACTGGATTGCCTCTGGAATGCTACTGGTAGCAAAAATCGCATGAAACTTGCTGTCGTGGCTTAGGGTTGTCCAGTTTTCCAAAATATCATCAACTACGGCACACTGATGCTCTTCGCGTTCGTACTGAGAAACAGGCAGATAATCTTCAATGCCTTTCAAATAGCTACCATCTGCCTGAACATATCCAGCCATCGGCACTTTTGTGTGATCCATATAATGCAGATAGACTTTTTTCTTTTTAGGGTCTGCCAACGCTTCTGCCTCAGTAGTTGCCTTAGCTCTTTCAAGTGCAACCGCTTTCCGAAGATCACGATCTTTGTATGTTGGCACCATGTATGGATCAAAGCCCAGAACATTCTTATCACGGATGCCGTCCGCAATGCTGTACCTGTGCAGCTCATTGCCGAACACATCCGAAGTAGTGCTCATTTTCTTCTGATTTTCATCGTGGATCGGCGTGCCGGTAAAGCCAAAAAACATGGCGTTCGGGAAAGTCTCTTTAATAGTCCGCAGCATTTCGCCAAACACATCACGATGAGCTTCATCAATGATAAATACAACCCGTTTATTTTGAATCAGTTCGATGTCGTGCGCATTGAAGCCATTTTCTTCTTCCACACGGCTCATTTTCTGAATAGATGTGACAATCAACGTGTTTGCGGGATCATCGCTCCGCAGTTTTGCTACGAGAATATCCGTGTTTTCTGTAGCTTGCACAGAGTCTGTATCGTCGGCAAACCCGCGATAGTCCAACAGGGACTGCGTTCCAAGTTCAACTCTGTCCATCAGGAATACAACCTTGTCGGCATCCTTGGAAGCTGCAATCAACTGAGCCGATTTGAAGCTGGTCAGTGTTTTTCCGGAACCGGTGGTGTGCCAGATGTAGCCGCCCATCTGATCCCTATCAGCCCATCGGCGCATAGCAACGCGGCTGGTAATACGAGAAGTCGCATAATACTGATAGCTGCGCATAACCTTCAAAATACCGTCGGTATCGTCGGCAACGGTATAGAAGCCGATCAGCTGGTGTGCCATAGGGATGGAAAGCAGATACTGTGCAATGTCTTTCCAGTTGTTCAACGGCTCATTGTTGGCATCTGCCCAGTGAAAGTAAAAATCTTTGTTGAACTTTCCGTCCGGACCGGGATTTGAAAAATAGACTGTTTCATCCGGCTGCATAGCAATAAAAATCTGCACAAGGGCAAACAGTCCTGTAAATACGCCCTCGTGTGCATATTTCTCAATCTGACTGGTAGCCTGGCTGACATCGACACCGCTGCGCTTCAGTTCGCAGTGAATCAGTGGCATACCATTGATCAATAGCATGAAATCACCACGGCGGTTGGGTAAAACAGAGCTTCTTGCCTTGAACACCGGTTGCTCTGCAATCTGATAGCGGCTCTGACCGGCGGCAATTTCCTGACGGTCATAGATTTTCAGACTGACTTCTTTCCCGAAGTGCAGTTCATCTGCGGGATTGTCGCGTTTGACAGCAACGGTTTTACCATTGATAAAACCGTTGAGTTTCAGCGGCGTGCGCAGACGGGTAATCTGGTCAAGAATCTGCTGCATTTCGCCGTCGGTCAGCGGAACATCGTTCAGCCGGTCCACATCGCGGTTGTTCTCAAAGAGAATATGCTTCCAGTTTTGGATCAGGTCTTCTTCCGTTTTGTAGCGCAGAATTTCCGGCTCCCAGCCATATTTTTCTGTCAGTAAATTAATGAGCGCCGTTTCAAAGGCGGCTTCCTGTTCAAATACCATAGCTTGCCTCCTGTATCAGACAAACATTTTTTCAATCAGTGCTTTTTTGATGCTTTGGAGCTTTTCCAACTCACGCTGATGAAGGGTGATAAGGTGGTCGAGGCCGCCAAAGTATATGCCAATCTGTTCCTGTTCCTTCAAATCCAAAGGAAATTTGACAACCGTGTCCTGCATAGCGCCCTTGGAAATCGAAGTAACTTTTATACCCTGCATGAGCGGTTTTAACTGGTCATGATACGCAGCCGAGTTAAGGTAAAATCCAAGAAATCCAAAAGCAAATTTTCTATTCGGTCTTACCGGCATCGTGTGCAACCCGGAGATAACTTTCTGATCCGTCAAGCCCTCTATTTCTGTGCATTTCCCGACAGTTTCATCTTCAGCAGTATCAGCTATGATGACATCTCCATTTTGCAAATAAGAAGTCTTGAATTTATCTGCAATCGACTGCTTTTCAATATACGAAAGTGGCTCTTTTGAAACGTCTAAAATTTCATCGTACTTGATGAGCACATCTCCATAATGTATGTTCTGTGCTGCACCAATCTCATCATTCAGCTCCGCACGAGAGAGCGTATTATTCTGCAATGACATAAACACTTCGCCGAACTTACGCTGTTCCCAAGGGTCAGTAAATCCCTTGAAACGAATTTCGGGATAGCAGCTGCCATTTCGAGGGAACATCTTTGCGAGCATCGACTTTTTCACATTCGTCAACTTTTCAAACTTACGCTGATGAAGGGTGATAAGGTTGTCAAGGCAAGTTAGTAGCTCGCCAATTTTTCTCTGCTCATCTATATCTGGTATAGGTATAGGCATTTGAAAAAACACATTGTCTCTAATCGAGAACCTGTCTGACCTTGCGCCGGAATCACCATTGAAATTCATAAAAGAATGCCAATAGCAGCACTTGAAAAAGTACTCCAAATAAGTCGTGTCAATATCGTGCGGGCGAAAGACGGTATATAACGGTGACATTACGCCCGTTCTTCCAAGTTTATTGCGGTTTATCGGTCCAACTGGTGCGGAAGTAGAGATACGAGGGTTATAAACAAAGTCCTCGTTTTTTACAATGTAGTACCCATCCAAGCTGCCCAGCTTTGCTATATCGTGGTCAAAGAAATCTCTTTGACTTATAATTCCGAACTCAGCAGAGTTTGTAAATGTTTCTACATATTGTAGTCCGGCATTTTTCTCCGTGACTTTATCTGTAATTTCGGATAGCTTACGCTGTTCCCAAGCGTCGTCAAAGCCGCGAAAACGAATGGAAGGGATTTCGGTTTTACTCATTTGCATCACCCTGCAACAGAGCTTTGAACTCTGCCAATCCCTTCATGTCGTATTCATTACCTGTCAGTTCATCGATCATGGAAGAAAGCGCTTCCTCGGATTTTTGAATCTGCTCATCCAATTCCAAGTAAGTCACAGCATACTTATCCGCCAACGCCTGTGCCGCCTTTTCCAGTGTGTCAATGATTGCATCCGGCATTGCACGGAGAGATGCACACAAAGGCGCAATCCATTTCAGGCGCAGCAACTCAAGGGCTTGTTCATCGGACAGCCCTTCGATGGTTTCTTTGGTTTTCATGTGGAGCGCATAGGTTTTTTCCTTGACATCCTTTTTGACGGCTTTTTCTTCCGTCATCAGCTTATCAGCACAGACCATCTTCGCCTCAAAGGAATCTTCCGGGAAGGAATATGCCTCGCGCAGCGTTTTCATATAAGCCGCGACTTTGCCCTTGGTATACGGGGCATTTCCATCTACAAACGCCCAGTTCACTTCCTTATGCTCAAAGATATATTGCAGTTTCGCCGCCTTTCCGGCTTTGGCATCTATCAATGCAGCATACCCCTGCAATGCAGTAAGTTCCGGGGAAGAGATATCTGCATAGATTTCCGCAAGTTTTGCTGCAAACTCTTTGGGGACAAATGCAGTATTGTCATCATTCAGAAACTCTCCACGATCACCCTCATCAATGGAATCTATGATCTCCGTCAGTTCAGCGGCAATTTCATCCAATCTGGCTTCTTTTGCCTTGAGTGCATCATAATCTTCCCGAAGAAGTGTAGTCTGCACCAAATCAAAGGGAATGACATGGCCTACCCAGCCGTTCTGTACTTCTTCGTCCTTATCGTCTTTCTTTTTGATGACCATATTCGGGTCGACCTGCTTTGTGGCAGCAAAACCCTCTGTCTGGATAATTTCAAGATCGGTGGAAATTATATTCCACTTGTCATCCAACAGTTGATACGCCTGATACTTGTCGATCAGGGGAAGCGGTGCAACACGGCCAAAGATATTCTGCGTAATAGTATCCTCAGCCTTGGAGACATTCAGATCCATCATTTTTCCGATCAGTTCGCCGTCCAGATATGTATCAAAATCTGCGAACGCTGACTGATGTGCTGCAACGAACGCTTGTACATCGGCACTGCCTTCGATGGCATCTTTGATGTTTTCAACCGCCAATTTTGAATATGGGGTCTCGTCGGTGGAAAACAGAATACTCCTTAGCTGTGGGAACGCAGTCCAATACTGTTCCAGAAGGTCAATTTCATGGTTGGGAATGCCGCCAAACATGGTGGCGTAAATATCCCAAGTTTCTGTCGCCTCGGAAGAATCGATATAACGGGGAATATTCAGGTTATATCCATTGCGGCGAATCTCTTCCTTGGAGACCAGTCGGGCAAACTTTTCAATACTCTCAGGGCGGGCGGCAATCGCGTCCACAATTCTCTTGATGTCCGACGCCATCAACTTGTTGGTCTTACCAACTTTGGTGAATCCCTTGGAAGCGTCGATAAAAAGCACATCGGAAGCTTCACGTTTTTGCCGTAAAACCATAATGATGGTGGGAATACCCGTGCCATAGAAAATATTTGCGGGCAGCCCGATAATTGCTTCGATGTTGTTATTTTCGATTAGATTTCGGCGAATACGTCCCTCGCCTTCACCCAGTCCATCAGCGCCTCCAACAGCATCACCACGGAACAGAACACCATGAGGGAGGACGATGGTCATAATACCGTCTGGTTTTACATGGTACAGGTCATGAAGTAGGAAGGCATAGTCAGCTTTTCCTTTTGGTGCCATGCCATAGCGATAGCGGGGATCGGTTTCCTTGTGAGACGGATCCCAGTGCTGTGAATACGGTGGGTTGGAAACCACAGCATCCAGATACAACGGGTTATACGTCTGAGTGACATCATCGTACATAGGCCAGTCCTGCTCCAATGTATCGCCACAGCGAGTGAAGATATTGGCTGGATTGATGCCGCGCATAACAAGATTCATACGGGTCAGATTGTATGTGTTTTCCTTCAGCTCCTGCGCATAGTACATGATGCCGTCTTTATTCTTCAGGTACTTGGTAGCACTCTTGCCTATGGTGATCAAAAGAGAGCCAGAACCGCTCGTAGGATCATATATTTCGATTTTCTCACGATCCTTCAAGTGGTTTGCGACAATCTCAGACATAAGCTGAGACACTTCATGAGGCGTATAAAACTCACCGGCCTTCTTCCCAGCATTTGCAGCAAAGTTGCTGATCAAATATTCGTAAATAAAGCCTAAAACGTCATAGTCCTGCCTGCCATCGGTAGGAATATCCTTGATCAGCTGAATCAAGTCGCGGATAGCTTTGGTTTGATTGCTGGTGCTGTCACCAAGTTTGCTCAGACCAGTTTCCAGTGTATTAAAAATTTTGCTGAACACCTTTTTCTGCGTATCACTGATCAAGCGATTGAATGCAGAAAGAGCAGTTCTCACATTGTCAACAGTAAAGCTATTTCCCTTATCCAGCCATGTCGAGAAAAGATTATCATAGGCGATAAAATAGCCAAGGTGTTGCTGACAATAATCAACAAGTTCCTCGTTGTTCTCATGTACATGTTCCTGAAGGTCAGCTTCTTCATATCCGTCCTTTTTTAGAAAATCTACTTCTTTGTCAGAGAGAAACTTATAGAAGATGAAACCAAGAATGTAGTCTTTATATTCGTTAGCCTCGATCTTGGATCGCATTTTGTTTGCGGATTCCCAGATTTTATTGGCAAGCTGTTGTTTGTTCATAATTGTTGCTCCTTTGTAGAACTCTGCTATAATCTGTCGAATCGACAATTTGGGTAGATTCGTGACAAGGGGTCAGTGCGCCCATTCGCACCCGCGAAATGGAATAGACCCCATTATTTCGAGTTAGAGTCGCTGATATAATCTGCGGCTCATTTTTCGTTTTCGGTGGGCTTCTTGATATACTTGCCGTTTTTGATTCTTGCGTCCGCTGGCTTCTCTGCGTCCTCTGGAATCCCCCAGACCGTGCCAATACGGATAGCACTGGGGACGCGCCCCTCGCCGCACAAAATCTGAATACGGCGGGTGGAGATACCCCAGCGTTCGGCGGTTTGCGCAATTGATAAATACTTCATGGGCAGCACTCCTGTTGCAGTTCAGTTCTGCGTCTGCTTATAAAATCGCAGTATAATTATAATCGTCAAAGCGAATAAAAGCAAGGGCTTTTCGGAAAAGTTCAGGAAGTATTTTCAATTCGGAAATTAAGGGCTTGGGGCTTCCCCAACAACAAAATGAGCAGTTCGGGCGCAAGGCTAAACCGCTCATTTTTCCGGTGTGTCCGGACAGCGGCTGTGCTTGCTATTCTCTCAAATCTCAATATCCGCAGATCGTGATGTCCCCGCTTTTTCGAAAGCGGGGACATTTTTTCTT
>OHDR01000753.1_pt1 | contig 12732 bp, 8 predicted proteins | sample 1567001 | NCBI WGS metagenome assembly OHDR01 (sample SAMEA3879553, study PRJEB24766) | human gut metagenome | biome: human-associated habitat; feature: feces | place: USA | collected 1985/1987 | reverse complement strand
TACTTGGCTTTATTGCAAATGCACCTACACCTGGGAGAATTTCATCATAAAGGCTAAACACCTTATTACCCATATCTGCTTGTTTTGCATTTCCAGGATATAATACATAGCTTCCAATCGTTCTACGAATTGCGTCATTATATGTGTGCATCTTTAAAAGATCGCCACGTTTATATGTATTTGTGACCTCTGATGCTTTCTCATCTTCTAATTCGCTGTCGTCAAAATCGGTAGCATTATCAACTTTTCCAACAAAAGAAGTTAATTCTGTAATACGATACTTGGCATCAAAATGGATATAACTTACAGCACCATCTTTGATGGCCTTACTCTCTCCTCCATCATATCCTCCCTGATATCTGCATGGAAAAATAGCTAGTGTATAATCTGGTCTGAACGGTCGTGAATACGACCCTTCATACTTTGTAGTACGAAAATCAGTTGGCACAAAAGTTCTATTATAATAAAGATTAATTCTTGTATTAAGATTTTTAATTACATATGCCTGGCATGATTTCTTTCCTTCCTTCAGTGATACAGTCAACTTACCATTATCCGTTGTGAGAAATGGTGTATCCTCTATAGTAATCGCTTCACATCCATCTATAGATTTAATTATACTGCCTAGTTCAAAGAAAAGCCAATATTCATACAGGAGAGCAACGTTTTTTGATTCTCCCTCATATACAGAATCTTTCCCTTTCCAATCAAGTTGCAGTGCCAGGTCAACCATGGAATATGCAAAAAATATATCCGAATAGCCTGCTCTCTTTTGAAGAACCTGATTATTCTGAGGAATAATCTCAAGCCTTCCAATTTCATCAAAGAAACGATCATTCAAAATATCATTCAACATCTGCTGAATATTAGCAGCTTCACGCAAGCATTCAGTTTGCTTTTCCGCACCTGCGGACTCAAGAGATTTGATTAATTCTTCGCAGATAACTTGAAACTTCTCCAATGCAAATTTCAAAAATCTGTTTGCGACTGTATCAATGCTGTCCCTTTTTTTCGAAACTGCAATCGTTGACGGGAGATAATGTGTATGCAAGTCCTCAGTCTCATATTTTCTCCATTTTTGTCCATAACTAAAAGGATGTGTAAAAATTTTCCTCGAAGGCACTCCGCATCCTATAGGCTTAAATTCCGAATCTTCTATCAATATACGATCGGGATTTCTCTTTATGGCTTCAAACAGTCCTAAAAGATTCTCACTGAAACAGAATCTCCGTAAAAAGATAAATTGTTCCAGCAAGGTTCTTGAATCTTCATTCGATATACTAAATACATTCGATGTTAATCCAGAATACTCCAATAACAATTCCGAACAATGCTCTGCAATGGATTCTGTAAGCTCAATATAATCATCTTCATAATCCATTTTATTAGGAACTACTTCAAAGACAAGAGTTCTTTTTTGATTGGAATCAGAAAATGAAGCCTTCGTTCTTCCCAGGTAATTTATATACTGGAATGTGACAGAGTTCTCGTCTTCATAAATTTTCGGAGCCTTGTTATTTTCATTCTGCAAAATCGGTAACGATACGAAATCTTTGCTCTTTTTATCCAGCTTGATAATATATTGCTTCGTTTCAATAAGTCGTAAAATTGGTTTTCCATCCAATCCATTTACTATATCAATAGCCTCAATATTATCTTCTGATTTAGATAAGTATACCGAATAATCTGTGCCTAACTGGCAAGGTAATTCATTTTCCCAGTCTATTTTATTGTATGTTCCGACAGGGTAAAAGTACGCATCATAATCTCCATTCACCCTGAAGCGTAATGCTGCAACCATATTTTATATAAAGCTTGCATACTGGATCTGTGCAAGTTTTCCTTTCATCTTCTCAATCTTTTCTCTGCTTAATGGCAAATTATACTCTACACACAATGCTCCCAGTTCTTCGAGCAGTCCGCCAATTTCTTTATTATTCCCATGAATTTTAGGAAGAATCTTCTGAATAAGCTGCTCATCAATTATGGAGTAAAAATCAAAAGTTTCCTTGTCTTCCGTAAGTTCATAAGCTGCTGATAAATATTGTCGAATCTCACGGACAGTTCTATATGCAAATTCGTATCCACTCTTTTCAACAATCTCATAAATTCGCTTGAAAACGCTTTGAATTTCGACAAGTATATCTACCTCCAAATTACTTTTTCCAGCTCTAATAAGTACGGCCATTTTTTCAAATGCTTCTGCTGTTCCGTCACTAGCAGGGTTGATGTTTTCATTATCTGCTGGATTAACAAATAAATCCAATACAGAATTTTCTTCCGGCTTGAATTCAATTACATTAGCCCTATCCAGTACCTTTGGACTAAACATATATGTAGTTTCATCGATATTGACTGTTCCAACCACAAACAGGTTCTCAGGATACCTAAGCACTCCTGGATATCCATCCAAAACAAACTTCAAATCTGGTGTTTCCATATGACTAAGAAAATCTGCAAAATATCTCTCTACATAACTTAAATTCATCTCATCCAGTATAATAAAAAATGGTACACTTTTATTTTCCGGAAGATTCGCTCTCTCAATCAACTTCAAAATGGCAGTCTTCTCATACTCGCCTTTACCATCAATTGCTAATGGATTGTAAAAACCAAGTATCTTTGTATTGTCCGTCCAATCTGCACCGACAGGAATCAGTAACCAGTTTTTTTCATCATTTCCAAAGTCAACCTCAAGATATTCTGCAAACTGCTTAGAAAGTCTTGTTTTACCAGTTCCACTGTTTCCAGTTAAAATCACAAATGGTTTTGCCAAAAGTGATTGAATATATCTCTGAGCAAATCTTGATTTAAAACACTCTGGCAAATCAGACAATTTGAAGTCTTGTTTCAAATACTCTAAGTACCATCTTCCAAATTCTTCGTATATTTTTAAAACATCAGAATAATATGTATTTATGGTCTTCATTAATGCTTGAAGATAATTTGCACTTGCGGTACCATCTCCAAGTTCAGAGCTTACCCACTCGGTTGATAATCTACATTTTTCTGTCATACCATCAACATTAATTTCATAGTCTTTATCCAAAAACACACGTTTCTTTCCACCACTGGTATTCTCATACAAGTCAGATGTTGATTTAGCAAACATATATCTAAGATAATTTCCGCCTAAATCATCTGTAATAATCTTGACATTTTTATCATTATTCTTCAGAACTTTGGAAAATCTTTCAAAATTATCTATTCGATATACACAATCCACAAGTTGACGTGCGCATTCCTTGCTTTGTTCAAAATGTAATTCCACTCGTGAAGTATCTGCTAATCTAATTTCTTCACCATCTTTGACTTCCGGATTTTCATCTTTGCCATAAAACTTACAGAAATTTGCATATGAGAATCTTTCAAAAAAATTGTGTTCAGACTTTTGATTACCGATAGGGAAGTTTGCTTTAATAAAACTTACTTCATCTTCAATAGCATTAATATCAGATTCAGAAATATATAAATTATCATAATTTCCAACTTTTCTGTACTTCACAGGTGCAGCATATGCTTTTATTGCATTGAGTAAAATATCATCACTCTTTCCCCCGATATTCTTTTCTACAAAATCTTCAAAATTCACTGAATGACTTTCACTCTGCAAAATATCTTCGCAAAGACGACAATAAAGCAAAAAAGCCTCATCAGATGATTTCACATGTGGATTTGGTGCAAAATATGTCTTAAACCAAAATACAAGATATTTTGTAAGATTCTCATCATCAAATGTATATAAATAGTTGTGTATTCTAAAGCTATCTTTTGTTCTATCCTCCAAACCAAGCTGACATGCCTGTTGATAGGCGGTCCTCTTATAACCTTTTAAATTTGCCTCTGCAAAATCCTTTGCCTCCTCCCACGGAATACTTCTTGCCATATCAGGATAAACTTCAAGCAAAGCTTTAAGATTTGCCAATGTAAAATTTCTATATCTAGCAAATGGTGTAAATGACATAATTCTATTCCTCCTCGACTAAAGATGGGCAACTCTCAATAACTTTGTTCATAATATGAATCAAAACATCAACTACTATCGAATTACCTGCCTGCTGATACATAGATGTATCTGATACTACTATCTTAAAGTTGTCTGAGAATCCCATAAGACGTAAGCACTCTCTTGGTGTAAGCTTTCTCAATCTTCCATCTGTTGTAACATAATTATCAACTCCAGCTCTATGCATTTTGTGCATGGTCGTAAGTAATGGTCTCGCAATATCTAAGTCAGTCTTTGGTTTACTATAAAAATTCTTTGTTCCTGTAGCCATTACATATTTAACTACTTTTTCGGATAAAAAATATTTTTCAAGTTCTGGTATCTCTTTCTCTTTCGCATCCTCTTCTGACTGAAAAACAAAATCCCCATGCCAATTAAACTGTTGATTCTTCTTCTGACATAGTTGTACTTCACCATCAATTTGCGTGAATCGTTTTGAAAGATTTTTTTCTTTTGTTACAAATTCTACTCCTTTCTTCGGGAGAAAATATCCTCCAGGAGCATTATCCATAAGAAAGTCCTTCATTTTTTTCCTTAACGGAATTGGATTTGGAAAACTAAATTTTTTTGCCAGTTCCAAATCCTCACGAAATCCTACAACAAATAATCGTTCTCTATTCTGCGGAATACCATAGTTCTTTGAATTCAAAATCGACCATGTAAATTTATAGCCCAATTCTGAAAAAACCTGTTGCATTTTCTCCCATGTTTTTCCTCCATCATGTGTGGTAACAGCTTTTACATTTTCATAAATAAAAATCTTCGGTTTTATTTCATCAATCAGTCTGGCATACTCATAAAAAAGTGTTCCTCTTGTATCATCCAAGCCACGCTGTTTACCTACCAAAGAGAATGATTGACAAGGACTTCCACCAACAAAGAGATCCACCTGACCAGCATATTGCTTGCCATTCAGGAAGGCAACGTTCCAATGGAACTGCTCATCTTTAATATTATAATTTGCCATATATGATGCTTTTACCTTATTTCTCTTTTCCATTCCTTCATAAAGAGAATCTACATATTTCTTTCGGGCAGTCCAGTCATCACCCATGGCTACAAGCTTCTTTTGGACATCCATATAATTAATTTTCTCGTGCAACTGACTTGCTCTCTGCGATAAATCCTGTACCTTACGAATTATCTTCTTTCCATCCAGGGCTTCTAATTTTTCGTAAGCTGAATATACCAACTCCGAAATGCTTCTCCAATCAATATCATCGCCACTTTCAAATTCAATATCTTTTCCAAGATCCTCAAGTGAATTATCTTTTTTATAGTCATTAGAAACCTCAAGTATAACCTGCAATTCTCTAAGTTTTGCCTGCTGCTCAGATCCCTGTCCAAGTTCAGCTAAAAACTTTTTATATTCTTTTACTCTTGAAGCTTTTACTCCCTTCATGGAAATAACATTTTTTAAAATTTTTTCTATCAACTTCGAATCTTGTTTTGGAAACGAATCAATCTTACTTAAAACAATTTCATATTCATTTAGCGCTTCTGCTAACATGCCATCCAACTGGTTTTTATACAAATCCTCGACTTCATCATTAAATTGTATCTTTTTAATAATCTTCGATAAAGCTTTTAACTCATTTCCTATTTCATCTATATTCATGTCTATTTTCTTCGTAAGAATTGACACATCGCCATTATCACAAGCAAAAATTATCTCATTTTTTATCTGCATTCTCTGTAATGCATGTTCTATTGCTCCAATACCACTAAAAACTGTCGCTAATCTAATCATTATATTGTCCCTCGCCTTCCTTCTCTGAACTGCTCCCGACCATCTCCATAATGTCACAAATATCACAGTCAAGGGCATTGCAAATTTTCTGCAAAATTTCCGTATTTACATTCTCATTCTTGGATAATTTTGCGATGGATGTAGGACTAATCTTAGCTTTTTGAGCCAAATCCTTTTTTAACATATCTTTATCAATTAACAGCTTCCAGAGCTTTTTGTAACTTATCGTCTGCATTTCTTTCCTCCGTTTGGGTTAAATATAACCCTATTTTATATCTTAACCCATCATACCATGCAAACATTTGTTTGTATATACTTATTTCCAAAAATTTTCGCGTTCTTGAAAATTAAATTCACGATTAGTTTTGTGAATTCCGCAAATTTGTTATTTCCAGCCGTTATTTCTGTTGTTTTCTGTTAAGAAGTAGAAGCAGAGAAATTATCTCCCTCTACCTTTATTCCACTGCTTCTCCTGTTCCATCTCGTACATCTCATTTTTGCTGACAGTCTCCTCATAAATCTTCTGATACTCCTCGTACAATTGATCCCCATCAAGTTTCACACCCAATTTATCCAGCACACTCATAAAAAGTTTCAAATTACCACCAGTATCACTTAAATCAAACTTAAAAGCATTTGCTTTCACTGATGTTTTCAGGTACTTATATGAACCACATGCCAAAAGTTCTCTTGCTACCTTTTCTTCCTTATCTGCCACAACATTTTTTAACAACATCTACTAAACTCATATAGCCTGTCAAAATCAGCTTCGTGACCAATTTGCTTAAAGAAGCTATTAAGTTTCTCATATACTGCTAGTACATCATCGTTTCCATTACCACCTACCATTCGTACCTTCTTCTCATCAGTACTGACATGATAATCTACATACGAATAAAATGAATTATCTTTTACATTCATCTCAACCACTACCTCTTTCTCATAAATCAGTTCTCCTATCTCCGGCACATTGTGATACGCAGTATTCACTGTTTACAAAATATGCTCCTCATATGATAGATTTTTGGATATTTCCATTGTCTACCATATGGGGAGCATATCATTTATAAGGCTTTTCAGAGATGTGGTAATTATTCAAACTCATTATGTCCCGGGTTGTACTTAACTTATTTTGTTTAAGTTTTGATCTCATATGGGGCATATTAATATATCAATTACACTATTTATTCTGACCTACTGAATGGCGTTGCCAAACTGTTGCCACGAGATTATTATCGTTTGGATTAAGATGAAATGCAACAGATTCTTAAAAATTAGCACTGTTTAATATATTCTCTCAAATACTTAAACGGAAATGGAAGAACCGTATATTGACTATTACGCACAAATTCTACTGCCATCAACGGAAGAGCCTCCTCATATTCAAGTTCTTCTCCCAAAGAAATCACCTTACGCATACAACAAGCATTTGGATATGCTAATCTCTTACTCTTAGCCCCCACATAATATACAAATGTACGTCCATCTAAGTAGTCTTTCTCATTGTATTCGTACTTGATGTTTAAGAGATTTCCAATTTGGTAAGTCGCTTCAAATTCCCCTTTTCTCAGCTCGCCATCAATCCAGACTCCATACTTTTCATGTAAAAACCTATTGAATTTTGATGCAATTCCTGTGCGCATATTTAAAATCTTTTTCAATGCTTTCTTGGTAATCATTTCTGTTTCTGCAGCCACCTTACTTTTCCATTCAGAAATGCATTCCCTTGAATCAATATTATCTTTTTCAAAATCATCTATTGCTTCCAATAATAATTCTTTTGATACTCTTTCTTTTGCATCTGTTTCCATAAGCGTATTCATTAATGCTGATATGTTAGGCAATGTCTTTTCGCGTGTTAACAATATGGCATGAATATTATCAATATCCGAATACATTAATCCTTCTACCTGATTCTGTGCACCGCGATGTTTGTCTTCTACAAAATCATATGCATAACAAATCTTGTTCCACTCTTCTGCTTCATCTTGATTACTATCACAAAATGTATCAAATTCCATTTCACCATTGCAATCAATTTTCAAACGATAATATTGGAAATAATTGAGTGCCTTTTTATTAACATGATTTATATGCGCTGCATTTTCACCGTATTTTGTTTTTATCTTCTTTCTGAAAACAAAGGTCCAATCTTTTTCAGAATCAAGTCTTTCCCAATCAAAAATTGAAATCATACATTCTCTTACATCACCTTTTATTATAAGTTCCTGAACAATCTTCTTTATATCTGGAGAACTTCCCTTTGTATTTGTAAAATGCTCGGCCTCTTCTGTTATATGCTGTACAATATATCCTTTTAAGTTATCACTGTGTGGATCATGCATCTCATTTTCAGCATAATATTCACCATCATGAATGATTCTGATATTATATGCTTCTTCCGAAAGGTTTCCTACCGCTGCCTTTACATGATAATACTTCTCCAACTCCTCTTGGAGCTTTGCTACAATATCCTTTGATACTTCAGAGTTATTTTCATCTACAATTACAACACCCTTTTTCTGTAACATTTCACCATATTCAAGCTCTGATATTCCCTTCTTTTCCAAATTTGAGATAGACTCATTACATTGTACCATAAAAATTCTTGTGCATCTTCTCTCTCCACAATTTCTATGGACATATATTTAGAAAGATTATCATTCACATCTCTTAAAAACTGCTCCATTACGCCCATCTTACTTTTCCTAAAATGCGTAATATCAGATATATCAAAATTATCTACTCTAAAGTGATTATGCGGCAAGGAACCTTCCTTGTATGTAATGACATTGGTATCTGTCTTTAATTTTTTTCTAAACTCACCAGTCTTTGAATCTATTACATACAATCCGTTACTTTCTCGATCATACCTCTTGAACGTTTTATGTTCCAAATTGAGATACATCCCTGGATCAACAACAATCTCCAAGAATCTGATAAAATTCACCTTACCTGTTAATTTATCTTTATGTCTCCATGATGGGTCATGATAGAAAAGCTTACCTGTGAGATTATTATACATAAAAGCCTCATGCTTAGGCGTTCTCATTGAATTTATCAGGAGTTGTGCAAGTAATCTGTTTTCAAAATAAAAACATTTATTGCACTGCTCGCTATCAAACAAATCAATCTTTTGGATTTTTACATCCTCATACTCTTTCATAATACTTTCTTTAAATTGCTTTTCTGTCACTTCACCCTTACGGAACAGCACCAATGCAGTTGCACCAAAGGTCCACTGAACTGCTGCCGCCTTAAATTCATATACTGCCGAATCTAAGATATTGTATTTGTAATAATCCTTATTATCCTTCTCGACCCTAAAAATATCAAAGTCAGCATCAATATTTTCTATATTGTAGGTAACATTAATTCTGTTAGTTAACATTTTCGAAATCCTCCTTACGAATCATATGTAAATTTTCATAACACACTGTACCATCTTCTCTTATAAGCATCGGAATCTCCACCAAGCACTGATCCACTATGGCACTCGGCTTGTAATCTTTATCTGATACAACATTTATGATATAAACCCGCTTAGCTCCTATAGCATCCAGCTTTCTCAATATATCTTTTCTGATTTCGTCTCTATCCTGCACATATGTAAACTTCCAATTCTTAAAATCAACATACACATCATCAGATAGCTTATAATCGAAGAATTCAAAATATTCCGGCACTGTTATTGATGATAATTCAATTCCCAATTCTCTTTTCAATATAAACTTACCAGCCTCTTCGCCCAATGCACCTTTATAAATATTATGGAACAATACCGGGCTAAGAAGATATTCATTCATTTCAAATTTCAATGCATATCCCATTTCTTCAAAATGAGCTTTCATTCCGGGATATCTAAGTATCGCCTGCAAACCGGATTCCTTTTCACTCATTTCATAAATAGCAACTTCATCAGAATTCCCCTTTATTTTAGCTCTTTTACTGTTTTTAAATGCCACCTTGTCGTTTCCAAAATCTATAGTAACATCATTGAAATCTGAATACTGTGAGTAAATATACTGGTTCCGCTTTTCTCCACTTGTAATGTAAAGTTTTTGAAGATATTCATTATTCTGCCAGTCATATGTACTTGCCGTCGGATACTGTAATACCAACACTCTTAACTGTTCCCACAATTGCATACTTTCAGCAGTCCAATCCTTTGCCAACATTCTCCGTATCGTCCAAAGACCAACCGAGGATATCTTTTCTGCCTTATTTAACATAAAGTTTTCTTCCGGTAAATAATCCTTTCCAAGTGACTCACGCATATCCACAATTGCTTTCATTTCCGGCGGTAAAATTCGTTTCTTTAATTCACCAACATATAATTTTTCTAATAACTCAGATTCAACAAATAAATATATATTCGGACTCTTAACAAAAGTTCTACACATACGCCCCACCGCTTGTAAAACTATTCTGCTTGCTTGTACAACTACACTCTTTAACTTATACAACTTGTTTAAAGTAAATTGGTCACTTCCTGTATAAGAGCGAAACGCAAGCTTTAACATTTGGTCCTTTTCAGAATAATTCATTTCACCGTTTTCGTACAATTCCTCTATTTGAAACAACATCTGCAACAAATCATGAGACGTTATTTTCTCATCCTGATATGTATTTACTGTCATATTAGTTATATTTCCCAGATACAATGCATCGAAATCCTTATATAAGAATCTCTTGTCACCTTCGGTAAACTCTCCCAGTCGTACAACTTTTCTACCTTTCGGAATCTTATATTGTAAATTCTGTCCAGCACCTATAGTCTGAAAAGATGACATAACAAATATCTTTTCTCCACATGACAATTGCTGCTGCAATTCTTCCTTATCCTGTTCAAAATTGTCGCTTTTCAAGAAACAAACACTACTATTACTCTGCTGAGTCTCCATCTGAGAGTATTCAAACAACTGCTGCAGAACACCTTCATCCATGCCGGGATTGTTCTTTTTCGGCAATGCCATTCCCAAGTACAACATTGATTGAATATCTTCATTCCTATTAAAAATGCACATTGCTTTAAGTACATTGCAGTATCTTATTATCTGATATTCGTTATCTGTTATATTGGTGATAATGTTTGAAGCATAACGTGCAAATTCTGCATTCATAAATGTTTTGCAATAATCTTCTGCATTGAATCCTTGTATATTACTACTGATTACTTCCCCATGTACATTTATCTCGCCATCTGCATAAGCGCTCCATCTTTTTTCTAATGCAGTTCTTGTTTTGTCCTTTAAATAACCCGGCGTCTTATGAAACCTTTCTTTTAACTGTTCCTTCAAATATTTCAAATCATAATTTCCAGCAACTGTATCAACTTCAGCAGTTGCCGATATTCCAAACACCGTTGCTTTTCCTGCAAGGTATAACATGATTTTTTCAGGAGTATCATATACCTTAACAAATTTAAGATTCGTATTGTCATGATGAGAATCATTATCCTCAAATTCATAATACTCCATGCCAACTTGATAGAAGCTTCTATCCTCCAATATCAATTCACGATTATTTCTAATCATCTGGCATGTTTCACCCATCAACAAATCTCTTTGCTTATTAGTTAATTCTAATCTTTTTAGGATTGTACTAATAGCATTCTCCAAATTCATCGTATCCATGATACCGCTTCTAGAGCTATTTATAATTTCCATGTAATTTCTTGCCCATTCTATAGAAAATAACCTAAAATGCAAAAGAAATACATTAATCTCACGCAATAAGCTATATAACACAATATCCTTCTCTTTGTTTCTGTTCTTGAAAAAATCATCTTTCCCCTCAAAGAAAACATCAATACGATTGTCTTCTTTATTTAAGGATGAGCGGATATACTGTGCCCCTTCTTTTAAAACCGTATGGAATGAACCATCATTAAACAAGAAAATCTGTCTCTGATCCACTAAATCTTCTTTTGTTTTTATACTTAACCTTACATGATAATCCTCTGCAATTTTTCTTGCTTCATCCATTAGTGTTGTAAATGTATTTCTATTCCCTGATTTTTCGACCTCATCCATAGCTTGTCTCATACTAGAAGAAAAATCGTTTGGATTCAAAGTACGATATATCTGACGAAACAACTGTATATAGTCTTCCTGCATTGCCAACGACTTATCAATCAGCTCACTTTGTATAGTATCCTTCGTTGCATCAAATTCATCAATAACAATTACTGCGTTTTCTATTAAATCCGAATCCAAAAACTCATAACTAGAATCAATAAGAATAGAATTTCTCTTCATAAACTTACTGACACTCATTAATATTATTTTGTAATCGTCTGTAAATACCGCAGGATACAATTTCCCAATCCATTTATATTTCGCATCAGTTCTAATAGCATTTTTTCGCTGTGTCTTTGTTTGAAATCTATTCTTTAAACGTTTAGTAATTTCATATCGAAGCTGCCTGTCCCCTTCTGTTATTCTGCCAGCCAATTCTTTTATATATTCCTTATCGGCATATCTTTTTTCCACAGCATTACGATAAAGGGAAACATCCTTGCATAATTTAAGATACGCATCCGTTTTCATTTCCTCCGGCACTTCAATCTCAAGAATTTTTTCTACAACCTCATCAAAATTAGAGCGTAATCTCAATACACTACGCTTATAAAGCTCCTCACTCCCATATGCCACCCTCAATGCATCTTCTGGTAAATTCTTATTTAAAGTTGTCAGGTAAATGATTTTGGTATCATCACCAATTGAATCCGCATATTCTTTCATTGCCCGTGCTGAATCATAAGTTTTTCCATTGCCCGTTGGTAATTCGCACATATACAAACCATGTTCATGTTGTTGCATAACATCTAATAAGTAATCCTTCAACACCAAACCTCCTTATGGTTGCTTATTTCTTACATGATTGGTAACAGTAAAATTGTATATAATTTTATCATAGAATCGAGTAGGAGGCTAACCATTAGTTGATTAGCCGACCTCTCACACCACCGTGC
>OHDR01000751.1_pt1 | contig 12741 bp, 7 predicted proteins | sample 1567001 | NCBI WGS metagenome assembly OHDR01 (sample SAMEA3879553, study PRJEB24766) | human gut metagenome | biome: human-associated habitat; feature: feces | place: USA | collected 1985/1987 | reverse complement strand
GAGGAACTTATATAATGGCTAAAAGAGGTGGTTTTCCAGGAGGAATGCCTGGTAATATGAATAATCTGATGAAGCAGGCACAGAGAATGCAGCGTCAGATGGAGGAGCAGCAGGCAGAGCTTGAGAATAAGGAATTCAGTGCGACAGCAGGCGGCGGAGTAGTTGAGGTAACTGTTACAGGTAAGAGAGAAGTATCTAAGGTTAAGATTGAACCTGAAGCAGTTGATCCAGATGATGTAGAGATGCTTGAGGATTTAATCGTAGCAGCTACTAATGAAGCTTTAAGAAAATGCGAAGAAGAGTCACAGGCACAGATGGCTAAGATTACTGGAGGACTTGGAGGATTAGGCGGAGGCTTATTCTAATGGACATCTACAGTGGTCATATTAACAGATTAATTGAAGAATTGTCGAGATTACCAGGGGTTGGGGCGAAGAGCGCCCAGCGCCTGGCATTTCACATTATAAACATGCCTGAGTCTGAGGTTAAGAGCCTTGCAGACACAATGATTGATGCAAAGCAGCATATTCACTACTGTAAGGAGTGTTTTACACTTACAGATGAAGAACTGTGTCCGATATGCCGCGACCAGAAAAGAGACCATAAGACAATTATGGTAGTTGAACATACAAGAGATATGGCGGCATATGAAAAGACAGGAAAGTACGAGGGCGTATATCATGTTCTTCATGGAGCAATAAGCCCGATGCTTGGAATCGGACCGGCTGATATCAGGTTAAAGGAGCTTATGGTAAGGCTTCAGGGAGATGTTGACGAGGTTATTATCGCAACTAATTCCAATCTGGAGGGTGAGACAACAGCAATGTACATAAGCAAAATGATAAAGCCAACAGGAATTAAGGTGACAAGAATTGCAAGCGGAGTTCCTGTCGGCGGCGATCTTGAATATATCGATGAGGTTACACTTTTAAGAGCATTAGACGGAAGAACCGAGCTTTAAATTTGGTGAAGAACCAAGCTTTAAGCTTAATGCCCTGGCGCACCGGGCGTTAAGACAATATGTGTAAAATGCGTGCGCAGAAATGAAGAATACTATGGCAGAGAATATGACAGGTGATATCATATCGGATCACCGTGAACGAATGCTTAATCTGAAGAAATATTATCCTTTCTTCAGACTGATAGACACATCATTTTCTAATTTCAAGGATGGCAAATACGAAATCCTTGATATGGGCTATATAGTTATGGCGGTTCTCCGTTTCTTTATAGAGGAGAATAATTTTAAGGAAAAGGATGTTACATATCCCGAATATCTCGATTTCTTAAGGCTGATACTTAAGAGAGATTTCGGGCTTGATTTGAATGAACAGGACAGCAAGGAGATTGCTGATTATATATTTGACAAGATAAAGAATGATGGCAGGCCATTTGAATTCTCGTATTTTGACCCGGTGGACAGGAAAAAGAGAGTATCAAGAATGAAGATAATCGAGAGTTCGATAAGAGACAATACCGTGTGGTATTCGATAAGCCCTGATGCTATTGAATTCTATCTTGATACCAAGGAAATCAAGGACGAGAGCAGGATAAGCGTATCCCAGCTTCTTCTTGAAAAAATGATTAATTCACAGAACTTCCGTGGCGGAGTTGAAGTAGTTGAAAGAATCAACGAAGAGGTCAACCGTCTTAAGTTAAAGAAGAATGAAGTGCTGACAATTCTGTCGGGCGATGTATTTGCAGGAATAGAGGCTTATGAGGAATTCGTCAAGACAGGAATGAAATGGTTTGATGATGAAGAAAAGCTTTTTAAGAAGAACCGTGACCTTATTGCAAAATCAATCGAGAAGCTTAATGCATCGGGCAGCACAGGCGAAGGCTATTACAGGACGATGAACGAAATATACAGTCTTGAGACTCAGCTTAAGCAGGCAATGAACAGGCACAGCGAGCTGTTAAAGGATTGTACAGAAATGCAGAAGATGACCGATGACGCAGTAAGACGCGCCAAGCTTGGCAGATTAAGAAGCCATATGGATTTCACATCGGCACTTTCAGATATGATTAAGAGGGACAATGCAGATATATTAGTCACAATGTTAAGTCCGCTTCTAAAGCCGAACATAAGAAAGACATTTGACCTGATAAGCATTGATGATGCGCTTATGGTGAAGCCTCCAAGATATGAGGAGAAGGAACTTATAAGCAATGAAAGACCGGAAGATATCGAATTCGCAGATGAGATTGAAGAAAAGAGAATTAAGGATAATTACGTATTCCTTATGAAAAATCTCATTGTGTGTTTGAAAAAATCGGACATTATAACACTCGGTCAGTTTGCAGATGCAATGAAGAGGGCGTATGGTGAGCAGATTCTAAGAAATGCAGATTTCTTCTCTTTCTTTGTTAATCTGTGCCAGAAGGATGAGTACCAGCTTGGCGGTAATGCGGGAGAAGATACATTTCTTGATGCATACTTAGGGGAAGGCTTTAAAGATACGGAAAGCTTTACATTTGCAATAAGAAAAGGGCTTGGCGGGCAGGTTATATTGTCGGATAACTGTATGATGGCAGATGTTGAATTGGTACGAAAGGAAGCACATGGAGAATAGAAATCTAGATAAGGCGCTGGACATAGTTTCCAAGCTTATCACAGGGGAAAATGTGTCTGAGAGGGGCGAGAATGCAGCTCTTTATCAGGAATACAATAATAATGCAGAAGTGTATGACATCGTTCATATGTCACTTAAGAAACTTAATCTTAACATATATGAATATAACAATGGTCTGTATGTGAGTGCAGGTGATAATAACAGGGTGTTTGGATATTCCAACGAGGAATTAAGAAATGTACTTGGATTAAGAGTTAATAAAGAATTATATCTTGCGTATTTCATAATTTACAACATAATAACAGAGTTTTATTCAGATACAATGAGTTCAACTTATGCTGAGTTCATAAGACTTGAGGACATCATTAAAAATGTTGATAAGACAACAGGTGGTATTGTCGATAAGAGCGCAGGGCTTGTGCTTGATGAGGTTGAGGAGAACAGCTTTAAGCAGATAGCACTTACATGGGACGAGCTTCCGGTGACAACAGTAGAGGATCAGACAGGAGCGAGAGCAGCAAGAAATTCAAAGTCGGGTATGGTAAAGCTTGTGCTTAATTTCTGCGTTGCGCAGGAACTTTTAGTTGAGAGTCAGGACAGATATTATCCGACAGACAGATTCAGAAGTCTTATAGAGAATTATTTTGATGATTACAGAGGACGATTTGCCGAACTTATGAATGGAGGACGCGATGCCACAGATTAACAGAATCAGAGTTAATAATGTTAAATATAATTTCGGTACACAGGTGTACGACGATTTCGTGATGCGCTTCAACTGCCAGAATACTATATATGACCTTGCCAATGGCGGTGGTAAGAGTCTGCTTATGCTGCTTCTTATGCAGAATATGCTTCCTAACTGCACACTTGATGACAAGCAGCCTATTGAGAAGCTTTTCAGACAGGGAAGCGGTAATACATGTATTCATTCTTTGGTTGAGTGGAAGTTAGATCCATGTTATCAGAAGGATGGTTTCAGGTTCATGACAACTGGTTTCTGTGCAAGAAAGGGAAGAGGCACAGACGATGAGAATCAGGATGGACAGGAACAGACAGCTGCACCGACAGCAAGTGTTGAATACTTTAATTACTGCATATTCTACAGGGAGTTTGGCGATAACGATATTAAGAATCTTCCACTTGTAAGTAATGGAGAGAGAATTACATATAACGGACTTAAGGCTTATCTTCGTGACCTTGAGAAGGGCGGGTACAAATATGTTGTTAAGATATTTGACAGAAAAGGTGATTACCAGAGCTTCATAAGCAACTACGGAATATATGAGAGTGCATGGGAAATTGTGCGTGGAATTAACAAGACAGAGGGACATGTAAGAACATATTTCGAGTCAAATTATAAGACAAGCCGTAAGGTTGTTGAGGATCTGCTTATAGAGGAGATTATCCAGAAATCCTTTAATAACAAGTTGTCAGTTGATAATGATGAGGGCATGATGGCTCAGACTCTTATGGATATTAAGGACAAGTTAGTGGAGCTTTCAAAGAAACACTCACAGCTTGGAGCATATGACAGCCAGATTGCAGCTATCGACAGTTTTAAAGAATATCTGTCGACATATGAAGCATTTTACAACAGAAAAGAAGAAATAGAGAAGCAGCTATATGACCTGCTTCTTGTTGCTATGCGGGAAAGTGATAAGAAGGATAAGGAACTTAAGAGTCAGGATGACCTTATCACTAAGATGTATGATGAGCTTGCACACGAGAAGGAAGCTATAGCAGTTGCAGAGGTTATGTCTGAAAAGAATTCGATGGCAGGAGTTGAGAGCCTTGTTAATGAGACAAGAAAGGCACTTGAACTCAAGAACGCTGCAATTGAAGAGGCAAGAGGAAAGCTTTCTTTGATGGAGTCTGCGGGTGATTATAAAGATTATGCAGAATATGAGAAGTCCTATAAAGGACTTCAGATTGCGATAGATAACAGATTAAGAGAAGATACGGATATAACAGCAGAGTTAAAGATACTTGCTGCAGGTTACAGAAAATTCTATGAGACAGAGACCAGAAGACTTAAGGAAAAGCTTGATATAGCAGCTAACCGTGTTAAGGCTCTGGAAGTCAGATTATCAGAGGCTAAGGATAATCTTAGAAATGCTGACAAAGAGGCGGCAGGTCTTGGCAGTCTTTCGGATAATCTTGAGAATGAGATACAGGAATTACAGACACAGCTTGGAGTAGCTTTATCAGAGGCAGGAATTGTCGTATGTGAAAATGCGTCTGAAGAATATGATAAGTCATTCAGGGATAAAGAACTGTTAAAGAATGAAGAGACAAGAATGTCCGAAAAATTCAATGATGTGCAGCAGCAGTTAATGTCACTTAATGAGACAATATCTGCCAATAAAGCACTTATTGATATATTCACAGAGCAGTCAGAAAAGCTAGAAAAGGCTGATGAAGCTGGTAATGCAGATGCTGAGCGTATGGGCAAAATCCGTGAAATATATAGTGCAGATAATGACGAGGCAATGCTTTCGGTTATTCTTGAGACTTACCAGAAGATGCGCAGTGAATTTACAGAAGAGTGTAAGGCAGCACAGGAACTTGAGAACTTTATTGACAATGCAAGAAAGGGAACATATATCTGTAAGAGTCCTGAGAGAGACAGGCTTAAGGAATACCTTGAGAGCCAGTACGGTTCAGATGTTGTTGAGGGACATGAGTGGTTTGCAGCCCTGAATGCAGGACAGAAAAGAGATGTGTTAAAGAGAACACCTTTCATTGAGTACGCATTTATAATAAAGAACGATTTCGAGAGAATCAAAGCAGATGAGATGCTTAAGGATTTTGGCAAGGGTGCGGCTGCTTATCCTGTTATAAGCGAGCAGGTGCTTATTGATACTAAGTTAGAGATTAACAAAGACCTGATTGTATTCGCATTAAAGGATATGTCGTTCCTGCGTGATGAGGCAAAGCTTGAGACACAGATTAAGCTTGCACAGGAGGAGCTTGAGTCGCATAAGGCGCAGGCAGGAAAGCTGGCCGACAGAATGGAGCTTGTGTGGAATGATTATACATTTGCACTTGTATATAATGCTGCGTCTGGAAAGGTGGATGCGTCCGAGGCAGAAGCAATCAGATTAAAGATTGCTGACAGCGAGGCTGCAATTATTGAGGCTGAGAAGAAGAGAAGTGTGTTAAATGAGGTTAAAGAGCAGCTTTCAAGGAACCTCGCACAGACAAGAGATGATATAGAAGAGAAGGAAACAGCATGCAGCCTGCTCTCGCGTATTATGGAGATGAATACTTCTATAGATAAAAAGTATGAGCGCTTAAAGGGACTGAAGGCTGATGTGGACAGTGCAAGAAACCGCATATATGAGTGCGAGGAGGCAGCAGCTTCTGCTAATTCTGAGTATGATACCGCGAGAGATTTCGAGGACAGTACAAGAAAGGCATATGATGAAATCATTAAGTCATGGGAGGAGCAGTACGCACCTTATTATGATGAAAATGTTTCAATAGAAATCGATGACGATACATACCGTCTTGATAAGGATGAAATAGAGAGCAGATTCACCGGATTAAAGACAGCACTTTCACAGAAGAACAGTGACTTTGCAGATAAGCAGGCGCTGATGAACCATCTGTCTGCATCTATGAACAAATGTCGTGATGCAATAGAGTACAGAGGTTATACATTTGACGATATTAAGGCAAAGTATGAAGTCGGTGAGATTATGGCAGCAGGTTCACAGCAGTTAAGGAATGCCAAGGATGCTCTTAATAATCTTGTGAAGAGCAGTGATTCTGTAAGGGAAGAGCTTGAGTCACAGGAAGCACTTCTTAATAGACTTGAGGGAAGTATCGCACATGGTATTAACCAGATTGAGAATAATTATGGAAGCTTTAATGAATTCCCATGCGATGACCCGGATGAATTCATTACACAGCACAAGGTACTTATTAAGAAGTTAGAGGATAACACCAAGGTTCAGGAAAAGACACGCAGACAGATGTCTGATTCATTAAAAGACATTCTTGTATGCAGAAAAGACCTTGAAAGAATCGTGTCTGATGCGGGCATGCATGTTCCAGAAGAATTCCGTCCTGAGGATGCACAAGGAATTACAGCTAATCTTACAGAATATGAGGCTGTTCATAAAGAATATGCTTCAATTACCAGATTAGAGTATAAGAAGGTTGATGAATTTAATAAGAATAAATCTAAGCTTATTGACCTGCTTAACGGATTTAATGCAGTCGAGCTTGCTGATGAAGTAAGGATATCACTTAATGTTCCTGAAAATGTGGCTAAGACAAGAAGTATGATTGAATCGTTAAATGAGACGAACACATTTATACAGTTAGAAAAAGACCGCATTGCCAAGGGTATAGAGGATATGCAGATGATTAAGGATAACTTTGAAAATCGTTGTATCCAGACATGCAGTAATATTAAGACTGAGCTTGACCGTCTGCCACAGTTGTCTAATATCAATCTTGACGGAGAACAGATTGCAATAATCAGTTTGCAGATTCCTTATATAAAGGAAGAATTATATAAGGAAAAGATGTCTGAATATATTGATGAAACTGTTTTTATGGCGGAAAGTTTTAAAGAGCCTGCGGAAAGACTCAAGTATATAAGAAACAGACTGTCATGGAAGAGACTTTTCTCAGTTATTGTCACAGATATGAATTCAATCAGAATTAATCTGTATAAGAGAGAGAGAATCAAGGACCAGAGCCGTTATTTAAGATATGAGGAAGCGGTTGGCTCAACAGGACAGTCACAGGGTATATATATCCAGTTCCTTATTGCGATTATCAACTACATATCTAATATGAATTCTTCAGGTAATGAAGGTGTTGAGGGTAAGACAATATTCATAGATAACCCATTCGGTGCGGCAAAGGATATATACATATGGGAGCCAATATTCAAGCTGCTTGCAACTAATCATGTCCAGCTTATTGTTCCGGCAAGAGGTGCAACTCCTGCTATTACAGGAAGATTCGATGTTAATTACATACTTGGTCAGAAGCTTGTTGATTCAAGGCAGCAGACTGTGGTTGTTGATTATTACAGCAGCACGAAGGAATCAGAATTGGAATACACGAGAATGGATTACGAACAGGCTACATTTGATTTTTTGTAACATATTTGTAACAATTCTGTGAACTTGGTTTACAATGAACTTAGGCTGTGCTAAACTTTAATGAGTTGTAAAATGCGATAAATAAATTATTCACAACATTCATCAAGTAAGCATTGGAATGAGGAATATATAATCATGAATAAATACGAATTAGGAATTAAGATAGACCAGATTAAGAAGCTGGCAGCGAAAAAGGAATACACAGAAGCGGCAGCCATAGCTAAGGATATTAACTGGACTAAGGTTAAAGACTGGCAGGCACTTGCCACAGCCATTAATGTGCAGGAAGCAGTCGGGGACTATGAAGAAGCAAGAGACATGGCAATTCTTGCTTATAACAGAAACCTTGGCGGAAGAAAGCTGGTTTATAAGCTTACTGAATTCTTTATTAAAGTTGGAGATTTTGATAATGCTAACGAGCTTTATGAAGAATACAGCAAATCTTCACAGCATGATGTGAGCAGATTCATCCTGTATTATGACCTTAGAAAGGCACAGAATGCATCAGATAATGAACTTGTAGGAATCTTAGAGGATTACAGGGATCATGAGATTGATGAGAAGTATATGTATGAGCTTGCAAAGCTGTATTATAAGACTGGAAGAAAAGAAGAATGTATTAAGACATGTGATAATATCGTTCTGTGGTTTCAGGATGGTATATACGTTGAGAAAGCAGTACAGTTAAAGGAAAAGCTTGGTGTTGTTCTTACTAAGACACAGAAAGGTATCTTAGAAGATGTAAGAAAAAGAAAGGAAGATATAGAGGCAACTAAGGAAGAGCTTTTTGCAAAGCAGAAGGAACTTGCTAATCTTAAGAGAGATGAAGTTGAAGATGTTTTCCGTGAAGAAGATGAGAAAGAACAGAAATCAACTGGTAAACAGCCAGTGCCAGAGGTAAGTCTGAATGTTCCTGAGTTTGCTAAGGAACAGGAGGAAGGACCTCTTTCAATAGACCTTGTACAGAACGACCAGAATGATGATATCAAAGCATTTTTAATGAAAGCTCTGAATAAGGATGAAGATGCAGATAATACTAAGGACAGCTCTGTTGTTATGTCTAAGATAGAGACTCCTCAGGTGGAGAAGCCAGAGGTTTCTGAGACACTTAGCAAAGATGGAGAGAAGAATTTCTCAAGCGAGATTAATAAGGCAAATGTCTCACTTAAGGAGCTTATTGAGAATGCAAAGCAGAAATTAGCTGATAATTATGAGCAGATCAATAAAGAAGACGAAGCTGAACAGAGAAAAGAAGCTGAGGAAAGAATCAATAAGGAAGCAGAGAATATAGATATTAATGTTCCTGTACCTGAATATAACAATTTATATGATACAAGAAATCTTCAGGAAGAGCTTGCTGCCAAGATGAGTGACTTGTTCGGTGATGAGGAAGAAGATGCTGATGTTAAGACATTTGTACCAGCTTCTAAGAATAAGGAAGAACAGCTTGCAGAGGAGGTTAAGACTCCGGCTCCTGTAACTGAACAGGTTGTTAATGATGATGCAGAAGTTCAGGAAGATGATGACCAGATTGAAGGCCAGATGGATATAACAGAGTGGATGCAGTCTGTAAGAGAAGAAAAGTATGGCAAGCAGGATACTAAGGAATTCTCAAAGTCAGAGCTTGAGCGTTATCTTGATGAGAAAGACGAGAAAAGTGCAGCTTATGAAAAGCTTGTAGAGCAGAAGAAAGCAGAAGCACTGGCTGATGGTAAGGAGATTGATAAGGAAGAAGCAAAGAGAGCAGCTCTTGCACAGATGGCAGTTGATTCAGCGAGAATGGATCTTGCAATAAGAACAGGTAAGGCTGCAGCGAGACTAGAGCAGGCAGCAACTGCTATAGAGAATGAAGATATTCCTTTAGTTACAGCACAGATACCAACTGTGTCAGAATCAATGATTTCAGATATCAATTCAATTATGAATGAAGATATTGATAATAAAGACAATAAAGAAGAAGGTGAGGAGGCTGTTGTACTAGATGAGGTAGCTGCAGGTGTTGAGCCGGAAGAAACAGTAATTCCATTCACCAGACAGGAAGAAGAACAGCCATTGACTATGGAAGAAGAGATTGAAGAAACTGAGCAGATAGAGAAGAAGCTTACAGGAGAACTGGCAAAGATATTCAGAAAGTACAGAGATATGCCAGGACTTGAGGAACAGTTAGCTGATCTTTTCGATACAATTGACGATGAAATGCAGATGAATTCATCAGCATCAGGAAATATTCTTATTTCTGGTAATTCAAGTTCTGATAAGACAGACCTTGCAAGAACTATAATAAGAGCTATTAATACTTTATATCCAGACCAGCCAAAGAAGATTGCTAAGACATCAGGAGAGAGTATTAACCAGAGAGGTATTGCCAAGGCAATGGGAAGACTTAAGGGAACAGCTCTTATCGTTGAAGGCGCAGGAACAATCCAGCCTAAGAGAATTAATGAACTGCTTAACTGTCTTGAACAAGATACAGGAAGAATGATTGTCATATTTGAAGATTCAGATACAGACATGAATGTTCTTATCAACTTTAATCCTGAGCTTACCAAGACATTCAATCACAGAATTGTTCTTAAGCAGTACACAGTTAATGAGCTTGTTGAGATGGCGAAGAGATTCGCAAGAAAGAGACAGTATGAGGTTGATGATGATGCATTACTGGAACTGTATCTTAAGATTGACAAACTCCATAACGTGAATGATAATATTAAACTTGATGATATCAAGGAAATAATCAATCAGGCAATTGTCAACTCTGAAAGAAGAGCATCAAGAAGATTCTTTGGCGGACTTAAGAAGAAGAGAAGCGAGAATGGTGATGTTATATTCTTGACAGAGGCAGATTTTAAAGACAGATAACTTATAATATTATGCACAGATGTGCTTACACAGGGAGGAAAATATGACTAACATCGATGAAATGTCAATTAATGCAATCAGGGTATTGTCAGCAGATGCAATCCAGAAGGCTAATTCAGGACATCCTGGACTTCCACTTGGAACTGCACCAACAGCTTATGAATTATGGACTAACCATATGAATTACAACCCGGCTGATCCAGAATGGAAGAACAGAGACAGATTCGTTCTTTCTGGCGGACATGGTTCAATGCTTCTTTATTCATTGTTCCATTTACTTGGAATTGGCAATCTTTCTTTAGATGATGTGAAGAATTTCAGACAGATGGGTTCTAAGACACCTGGACATCCAGAGTATGGTCACACAGTTGGTGTTGAGGCTACAACAGGACCTCTTGGACAGGGTATGGCTATGGCAGTTGGTATGGCTATGGCAGAAGCACATCTTGCGTCATTATTCAATAAAGACGGATACAATGTAGTTGACCATTACACATATGTACTTGGTGGAGACGGATGTATGATGGAAGGTATTTCATCAGAGTGTTTCTCACTTGCAGGAACATTAGGTCTTTCAAAGCTTATTGTATTCTATGATTCTAACAATATATCAATTGAAGGAAGCACAGATATTGCATTTACAGAAAATGTAATGAAGAGATTTGAAGCATTTGGCTTCCAGACAATCGAAGTTGCTGATGGCAATGATATTGAAGCTATCGGCAAGGCTATTGAAGAAGCCAAGGCAGATAAAGAAAGACCATCACTTATCAAGGTTAACACACTGATAGGATTCGGCTGTCCTGCAAAGCAGGGTAAGGCAAGTGCACACGGTGAGCCTCTTGGTATTGATAATGTTGCAGCACTTAAGGAAAATCTTAACTGGCCATGCAAGGGTGATTTTGAAGTACCACAGGAAGTATATGACCATTATAAAGAGATAGCTGCAAGAATGGCTGAACCGGAAGAAGAATGGAATAAGCTTTTTGCTGATTACTGCAATGCATATCCGCAGATGAAAAAGCTCTGGGATGAGTATTTTGATGAGAATTTAGCAGATAAGGTTCTTAATGATGAGAATTTCTGGAGCTATGAGGACAAGCCTCAGGCTACACGTAACCTCTCAGGTGTACAGATTAACAAGCTTAAGAATATGCTTCCTAACCTTATGGGCGGTTCAGCAGACCTTGCACCATCTACTAAGACATATATGTCCGATATGGGAGATTTTTCCAAGGATAATTATGCCGGAAGAAATATGCATTTCGGCGTAAGAGAGCTTGCGATGACTGCTATCGGCAATGGTATGATGCTTCACGGCGGACTTCGTGTCAACCTTCTTCGTGTTCAGCGATTATGTCAAGCCTATGGCGAGACTCTCAGCTATCATGGGAGTACCTCTTACCTTCGTGCTCACACATGACAGCATCGGTGTCGGCGAGGATGGACCTACACATGAGCCTATCGAGCAGCTTGCAATGCTTCGTTCACTTCCGAACTTCACGGTATACAGACCTTGTGATGCGACGGAGACGGCAGCAGCATGGGCTTACGCAGTGACCTCTAAAAAGACACCTACAGCACTTGTTCTCACAAGACAGAATCTGCCTCAGATGGCTGGTTCCTCCAAGGAAGCTTTAAAGGGTGCCTATGTCATTGCTGACTCTGCAAAGAACGTACCTGATGCTATTCTTATCGCTTCGGGTTCTGAGGTATCACTTGCTGTAGATGCCAAGGCAGAGCTTATTAAGGATGGCATTGATGTGCGAGTTGTCTCCATGCCTTCTATGGATGTGTTCGAGCAGCAGAGCGATGAGTACAAGGAATCTGTGCTTCCTAAGAGCGTGAGAAAGAGAGTTGCCATCGAGGCGCTGTCAGACTTCGGCTGGGGCAGGTATGTAGGCCTTGACGGAGCTTATGTTACAATGCACAGCTTTGGTGCAAGTGCTCCTGCGGCTACACTCTTCAAGGAGTTCGGTTTCACGGTTGAGAATGTTGTCAGGACTGTTAAGGGACTCTGAAATTTAAGAATTTTTTGATTTTCAAATGGAAATTATATGAGTATAATTATGGCAGGGAGTGATATATGGCTCCCTGCCTGTTATTTTATTTATAGGATTCATGTGTCAAAATATGACAATCAAAGCTAGGAGTGTATAACGTATTATGTTTATGCATATCAG
>OHDR01000748.1_pt1 | contig 12818 bp, 7 predicted proteins | sample 1567001 | NCBI WGS metagenome assembly OHDR01 (sample SAMEA3879553, study PRJEB24766) | human gut metagenome | biome: human-associated habitat; feature: feces | place: USA | collected 1985/1987 | reverse complement strand
CTCGACTCGATGCGGGCCGCCGCCTTCGTCGGGCCGAAAATACGAAGTCCCTCCTCACGGAAGCGATCGACGATACCGGCCACGAGCGCCGCTTCGGGTCCTACCACCGTGAGGTCGATCTCTTTTTCACGAGCAAGGGAAAGCAATCCCTCGACATCGGTATCCTTGACCGGCACACACTCGGCCTGACGAGCGATACCCGCATTGCCGGGAGCGCAATATATCTTCGAAACCTGCGGCGAACGCGACAACGCATCGACGACGGCATGTTCGCGGCCACCGCCGCCTACGACTAAAACTTTCATAACCTATCGTTTATTCCCGACCGCACTTTCCGCAAAGAGCGGCTCGGAAATCGTCCATAAAAAATAATCCGACCGACGGACACGAAATCCGCAGTTTAATGTTTGAAATGACGCATCCCGGTAAACAACATCGGAATACCCGATTCATTGGCCTTCCGGATCGAATCCTCGTCCCGGACGCTGCCTCCCGGCTGCACGATCGCCTCGACGCCGCTCGCAGCCGCCAGGCTCACGCAGTCGTCGAAGGGGAAAAAGCCGTCCGAAGCCAGTACCAGCCCTTCGGTCACACCCTGGGCATGGGCCTGCTTGAGCGCGAGTTCCGCCGAGCCGATGCGATTCATCTGCCCCGCTCCGACACCCAGCGTACGACCGTCCTTCACCACTACGATAGCGTTCGACTTCACATGCTTGACAATACGCCAGCCGAAATCGAGATCGGCGAGCTGCCTTTCCGTCGGCCGCTTCTCCGTCACGCACATATCCGCCGTCACGGGACGTGTTTCGAGGTCGAGGTCCTGCACCAGCAATCCTCCCGTCACACTCACCAACTGGCGCTGCTTCGCATCGCTCTTCTCCATCGGAACTTCGAGCAGACGCAGATTCTTCTTCGTCGAGAGCACTTCGAGGGCTTCGGGCGTAAACGAAGGGGCCATGATGATCTCCAGAAAAATCGGCTTCATCAATTCGGCCGCCTCACGGGTCACAGGTCGGTTCAGGGCGACGATACCGCCGAAAATCGACACTTTGTCGGCCTCGTAAGCCTTCGTCCAGGCATCCGCCGCATCCCGCCCCACCGCAGCACCGCAGGGATTCATATGTTTGAGTCCCACGCAGAACGGCTCATCGAACTCCCGCACGATCGCAAGGGCTGCGTTGGCATCCTGTATGTTATTGTAGGACATCTCCTTGCCATTGAGCTGCCGGGCATAGGCCAGCGAATAGGGCACCCGTTCGCCGCTGCGGTAGAACTTGGCCTGCTGGTGCGGATTCTCGCCGTAGCGGAGCGGCTGAACCAGATCGAACTCCAGGAACAACTTCTCGTCGAGCCCCGCTTTTTCACGCATGTACGTAGCGATCATCGCATCGTACTCGGCGGTATGGGTATATGCCTTGGCCGAGAGCTGCAACCGCAATCGGGGAGTCGTATTGCCGTATCCCCTAATCTCCGCAAGGATCGTGTCATAATCCGCCGGGTCGCACACTACGGTCACGTCCTTGTAGTTCTTGGCCGCACTGCGCAACATCGAAGGTCCGCCGATGTCGATATTCTCGATCGCCTCGTCCATCGTCACCCCTTCGCGGGCGATCGTCTGACGGAAGGGATAGAGATTCACGCACACCATGTCGATGAACTCGATGCCGTTCTCCCGCAACGCTTTCAGGTGGTTCGGATCGTCGCGGCGAGCCAGCAGGCCGCCGTGCACCTTGGGATGGAGCGTCTTGACACGTCCGTCGCAGATCTCCGGGAACCCCGTCACATCGCTGATGTTGATCACCTCCACGCCGCTTTCAGCCAACAGTTTCATCGTACCGCCGGTGGCGATCACCTGCCAGCCGAGCTCTCGAAGTCCGCGCGCGAACTCCACCACGCCGGTCTTATCGCTCACACTGATTAATGCTCTCATATTGCTAATTTATATAGGCAATCATATCTTTCAATATACCATTTCCGACGATCGCAACATCGAATCCGAGAGTCGCTTATTCGCGGTCCAATGACCGCATTTACCACTCCGCCTTCCCCTAATCCTTTCTCGAAAGGGAAAGGGTCGCTGCATTTCCAAAGAGGTACACTAAAGGATATGATCGCGTTAATATATACGTAGTTTTATCGTTTTCGACTCGCGGTCGCCGTTATTCACGGTGTCCGACGATGTGTTTCCAGGTCCGAATCCGCACTAAACCGCGACGTTCCCGCGATCCTATTGCTCCGCAACCAGCTTTGCCACCGTTTCCACATACAGCGGATGTTCGACGGCATGCACCCGGGCTTCCAGCTCTTCTGGATCGCTCCCCAGATACTCGAAAGCCCGCTGGGCGATGATCCGGCCCCCGTCGAGCTCTCCGTTCACATAGTGGATCGTCACACCGAAGACCTTGACGCCGTAAGCAAAGGCATCGGCAATGGCATGCGCCCCCTTGAACGCAGGCAACAGCGAGGGATGAATATTGACAATCCGGTCGCGGTACGCCTCCAGCACCACATCGGAAAGGATGCGCATATACCCCGCCAGACAGATCAGCTCGACCCTTTCGGCCCGAAGCCTGCGGACGATCTCCCGTTCGTAGTCGGCTTTCGAAGGGTACTCTTTGGGGTTGAACGTAAAGGTCGGAATACCGTAACGGGCAGCCCGCTCGTTCACGAAAGCCCCCGGCTTGTCGCAGACCATGAGGGCAATGCGAGCCGCAATGCGCCCGTCGGCACAAGCCGCAGCCAATGCTTCGAAGTTGGAGCCGTTTCCGCTGGCGAATACTGCGATCGTCTTCATCGCCCTATCGGATTTCCACGCCCGGACGATCCGTCACCCGGCCGATCACCGAAGCTTTCTCGCCCTGTTTCTCCAAAATGGCGATCACTTCGGAAGCTTCATCCTGCGAAACCGCGATCACCATACCGATACCCATGTTGAAGATATTGAACATCTCGCGGTGAGCGATCTTGCCGTATTTCTCCAACAGGCGGAACACGGGCAGGATCTCCCACGTCCCCTCGTGAATCTCGATACCCTGGCCCTCGCTCAGGATGCGGGGAATGTTCTCGTCGAAACCGCCGCCCGTGATATGACTGATGCCGTGCACGTTACAGGCTCGGATCACTTCGAGCACCTGTTTCACGTAAATTTTGGTCGGCGTCAGGAGCACCTCGCCCAACACACGGCCGTCCAATTCGGGATAAGCCTTGCGAAGATCCAGTCCTGCATCGGCAACCACCTTGCGCACCAGGCTGAAACCGTTCGAATGGACACCGCTCGACGCGATACCCACCAACACGTCGCCCACACGCACCTTCGTACCGTCGATCAGGCGCGACTTCTCGACCACGCCGCACGTGAAGCCCGCAATATCGTACTCGCCGCCGGCATACATGCCCGGCATCTCGGCCGTTTCGCAGCCGGCCTGACGGCAGCCTTCGGCCACACCCGCCACGATCGCTTCGATCTTCGCAGGCTCGTTGTGCCCCACGGCTACATAATCCAGGAAGAAGAGCGGCTCGGCCCCCTGCGCCAGCACGTCGTTCACGCACATAGCCACGGCGTCGATGCCGATCGTGTCGTGCTTATCCATCTCGAAAGCCAGCTTGAGTTTGGTTCCCACGCCGTCGGTACCGCTCACGAGCACCGGTTCCTTGACATTCAGCGCCGAGAGATCGAACATTCCGCCGAAGGCGCCGATGTTACCCATCACGCCCAACCGCGAGGTCGAAGCCACGTGTTTCTTGATGCGGCGCACCACTTCGTATCCGGCCTCGAGGTTCACACCGGCCTTTTCATAACTTTCCGCCATAACAATAGTTGGTTTTAGCTGTTTCCTGAATATTTCCACCCGATGTTTTCGAAATACGCATGCAGGACAGGTTCTTCCCTGACACAGCAGATCGAAAACGGAGCGGTTTGTTTAACATTTTTCTTTTTTGTTCGCCTCCTCGATCGTCCCGTAAAGCGACGTCGGATAATTGCCCGTGAAGCAGGCCATGCACAACTCGCAGCGATTGCCCGCCTTCAGCAAGGCATCGGGCGAGAGGTAAGCCAGCGAATCGGCTCCGATATACTCGCACGCCTCCGGAACCGACATACGGGCGCACAGCAGCTCCTCGTACGTCGAAGTATCGACACCGTAAAAACAGGGATTCTTGAACGGAGGGCTGGCGATGCGGACATGAACTTCCGTGGCCCCCGCCTCACGCAACAGACGCACAATGCGCCGGGAGGTGGTACCGCGCACGATCGAATCGTCGATCAGCACCACGCGCTGCCCCGAAACGATACCGCTCACCGACGAAAGTTTCATCCGCACGCCCTTCTCACGCATCGACTGCGACGGCTGGATGAAGGTACGGCCGATGTATTTGTTCTTGATAAGTCCCATCTCGTAGGGAAGACCGCTCGCTTCGGCGTATCCCATGGCAGCGCTCAAACTCGAATCGGGCACACCGACCACGATGTCCGCGTCTGCCGGCGCCTCCTTGTAGAGCAAGCGTCCCGACTCCTTGCGGAAGGCGTGCACGTTACGGCCCTCGATGTCGCTGTCCGGGCGGGCGAAATAGATGTATTCCATCGCACACATCATGTGGCGCTTGAACATCGAATAGTCGCTGCTGCGGATGCCGTGCCGGTCGATCGTAACGATCTCGCCGGGCTCTACGTCACGCACGAATTCGGCACCCACCACCTCGAAAGCACAGGTTTCGCTGCTGACGACATAGCCGTCTCCCAACTTGCCGATCGAAAGGGGCCGCAGACCGTGTTTGTCACGGCAGGCATAGATGCGGTTAGCCGTCATCACCAGAAACGCGAACGCTCCTTCGAGCATATTGAGCGCCTCGATGATCGAATAGATACGGGGCCGGTTGTGGTTGCGTACCTCCTTTTTGATAAGATGGGCGAACACTTCGCTGTCCGAAGTGGACTGGAAAAGACTGCCCTTGTTCTCCAGGTAGTTGCGCAGCAGATCCGCATTGACGATATTTCCGTTGTGGGCCAATGCGAAATCACCCGTATTATGATGGAACAGAAAAGGCTGTATATTCTCCGTTCCGCCGCCTCCGGCCGTCGAGTAGCGGACATGACCGATAGCCATGTCACCCGTAAGAGTCGATAGTTTCGCCTCGTTGAACACCTCCGTAACGAGTCCTTCGCCCCGGACACGCCGCATCGCCCCTTCCTTCGAAACGCTTACGATACCGCACCCTTCCTGCCCGCGATGTTGCAGGGAATGAAGGCCGTAGTAAGTCAGGTTAGCTGCGTCGGGCACTCCCACGACGCCGAAAACGCCGCACTCCTCGTGCAGCTCCCGGTCGCAGATCGGCTGCATTATGCTCTCTTTGTGCATCGGAACTTATTTGATTACTTTTTCCAGACGGGCCAGGATCTCCTCGTAAGCCTCGCGCACCTTACCCAAGTCACGACGGAAGCGATCCTTGTCGAGCTTCTCGTTGGTAGCCATATCCCACAGCCGGCAGGTATCGGGCGACACCTCGTCCGCCAGAACGATCTCGCCGTCCGACGTGCGGCCGAACTCGATCTTGAAGTCGATCAGGTTGATATTCATCTTGGCGAAAAGCTCCTTGAGCACCTCGTTGATCCGGGCGGTCATGGCATAAATCTGTTTCAGCTCGTCGTAGGTTACGACACCCAGCGCCACCGCATGATGATCGTTGATCAGCGGATCGCCCAGCTCGTCGTTCTTGTAACAGATGTCGAAAATCACGTTCGAAGGCTTCGTTCCCTCCTCGATACCCAGACGCTGGGCCATCGAGCCGGCGATGACGTTGCGGACGATCACCTCCAGCGGAATGATCCGCACACGGCGGCACAACTGGTCGCGGTCGTTCAGGGTCTTCACGTAGTGAGTCTTGATTCCCTGCTTGTTGAGATATTCGAAGATCAGGGTCGAGATCCGGTTGTTCAGCACGCCCTTGTTCTCGATCGTGGCCTTTTTGATGTTGTTGAACGCCGTCGCCGCATCCTTGTAGTGAATCAGGATCATATCCGGATCGTCCGTCAGGAAAACCTGTTTGGCCTTACCCTCGTAAAGCATTTCGCCTTGTTGCATAGTGGTTGGTATTTTATAATTGTTATTTTGTTTTCCGGAAATAGTTCACCGCATTCGTGAAGATGTCCTGCACCTTCTCTCCGGCGATGTTCTTAAAGAGGTTCTCCCCGTAACGCTCCGTATGGCCCATCTTACCGAGTATCTGCCCGTCGCGGCTCACGATACCCTCGATCGCATAGTACGATCCGTTGGGATTGTACGGGGCTTCGGCCGTCACGCGGCCTTCGGCATCGACATACTGGAACGCCACCTGCCCGTTCTCGAACAGCTCGCGGGCCAAAGGCTCGCTCACGACGAACTTGCCCTCGCCGTGGCTCACCGCGATCGAATGAATGTCGCCCACCGAGAAACTCGACAACCACGGGGAGTTGGTCGTCGCCACGCGGGTCGAAACGATCTGCGACACATGACGGTTGATGTCGTTGCGGAAGAGCGTCGGCGACTCCCGGGTCACCAGGCCCAGCCGTCCGTAGGGCAGCAGACCCGACTTGACCAGCGCCTGGAAACCGTTGCAGATGCCCAGAATCAGACCGCCCCGGTCGAGCAGACGATGTATTTCCTCCGAAATATCCTTGTTGTTCAGCACATTGGCAATGAATTTACCGCTGCCGTCCGGCTCGTCGCCCGCCGAGAAGCCGCCGCAGAGCACGAAGATATGGCACGCAGCGATCGCCTCCTTCATCCGGCGGATCGAATCGAAAATAGCCTCCGCCGTCAGGTTGCAGAACACCTCGCTGCGCACTTCGGCACCCGCCCGGCGGAAGGCCTTCGCGGTGTCGTAGTCGCAGTTGCTGCCCGGGAATACGGGGATGAAGACCTCCGGACGCTCGACCGCCTCGCCCGGATAGGTGAAGCTGCGGGGAGCCGGCATCGCCTCCATGACCGGCGCATGGTTGATTCCCTTATCGGGATAAACCGTCGCAAAGCGTTCGGTATTGGCCCGGTAAAGCTCCTCGAGCGGCATTTTTTCGCCGTTGATCGTGAGCGCTCCCTCCGCCTCGGTATGTCCCAGCAACTCGGCGGCCGGAAAATCGAGCGGCTCGGTGCTCTCCACCACGATCGAGCCGTAGGAGTTGTCGAACAGCGTCGCTTCATCCACCTTGACATCGGCACCGATGCCGTTGCCGAAAGACATCTTGGCCAGCGCTTCCGCCACACCGCCGAAGCCGACGGCATAGCCCGAAACGATCTTGCCGGACTCGATAGCCGAACTTACGAAATCGAAATTCCGCTTCAACGCCCCGGTATCGGGCATATGGTTTTCGAGCGGGGTATGACGCACTAGGTAAATCGAATGGCCCGCCTTCTTGAAATCGGTCGAGATGACGCGTCCGGCATCGACAGTCGTAATACCGAAGGCCATCAGCATAGGCGGGACGTTGATCTGCTCGAAGGTACCGCTCATCGAGTCCTTGCCGCCGATCGAGGGCAGTCCCAGTTCGACCTGCATCTTCAGGGCACCGAGCAGCGCCCCGAGCGGCTTGCCCCACGTACGGGGCGACTTGGTCATGCGCTCGAAATACTCCTGATAGGAATAGCGCATCTTATCGTAGCGGGCACCCGCCGCCACGACTTTGGCCGCAGCGTCCACGACGGCATAGGCCGCACCGTGGTAGGGACTCCACGACGCCAGGAAAGGGTTGTAGCCGAAGGCCATAATGCTGGCCGTATCGGTATATCCGTCCGTCGGCAACTTCTGCACCGACACTTGTGTTTCCGAACGTTGCGTACGACCGCCGAAAGGCAGCAGCACGGTCGAAGCGCCGATCGTAGAATCGAACATCTCGATCAGCCCCTTCTGCGAGAGGACATTGTCGTCCGCCAGGTTCGCAAGCATCTTTTCGCGCAGCGTACCGCCCTTCACCTCGCGGCGGAAAGGATCGCGTTCCTCGACCGCACCGATCGCGGCCTGGGCATAGTGCTTGGCCCCTGCGCTGTCGATGAACTCGCGCGAAAGATCGACCACTAATTTGCCCTTGTTGTACATCCGCATACGGCGCGAGTCCGTCACGTCCGCCACATGGGTCACTTCGATATTCTCCTCGGCGCAGTAGCGCTTGAACTCCTCTTCGGCACTCGCTTCGATCACAACGGCCATACGCTCCTGCGACTCGCTGATCGCCAGCTCCGTCGCATTCAGACCGCTGTACTTGGTCGGCACGCGATCGAGGTAAATATCCAGGCCGTCGGTCAGCTCGCCGATGGCTACGCTCACACCGCCCGCACCGAAGTCGTTCGACTTCTTGATCAGGCGCGTCACTTCCGGACGGCGGAACAACCGCTCCAGCTTGCGCTCTTCGGGGGCGTTGCCCTTCTGCACCTCACTGCCGCACATCTCGAGCGACTTGTCGGTATGCTCCTTCGACGAACCCGTCGCACCGCCCACGCCGTCGCGGCCCGTGCGGCCGCCGAGCAGCAGGACCACGTCGCCCGGCACGGGGGACTCCCGACGCACGTTTTCGGCTTTCACGGCGCCCACCACGGCACCGACTTCCAGACGTTTGGCCACATAGTCGGGATGATACACCTCGCGGACGTGGGTCGTGGCCAGTCCGATCTGATTGCCGTAGCTCGAATAACCGGCGGCGGCCTTAAGGCTGATGACGCGCTGGGGCAGTTTGCCGGGCAGCGTTTCGCTTACGGGTTGATAGATATTTCCCGCACCCGTCACGCGCATCGCCTGATAGACGTAGCTGCGACCCGACAACGGATCGCGGATGGCACCGCCCAGGCAGGTCGAAGCACCGCCGAAAGGCTCGATCTCGGTCGGGTGGTTATGGGTTTCGTTCTTGAACTGCAGGAGCCATTTCTCGGTCCGGCCATCGACGTCCACATCGACGAAAACGCTGCATGCGTTGTTCTCCTCGCTCACCTCCAGGTCGTCGAGCAGTCCCTTGCTGCGCAGGTAACGGGCACCGATGGTCGCCAGGTCCATCAGGCAGACGCTCTTGCCCTCGCGCCCCAGTTCGCGGCGGATTTTCAGGTAAAGCGCCAGCGTGCCTTCGATCTCGTCTTTCACGAACGACTCCTCGACCGTAATGTTCTCCAGCTCAGTCGTGAAGGTCGTATGACGGCAATGGTCGCTCCAGTACGTATCGAGAATCCGCAGCTCGGTTTCGAACGGATCGCGGCCCTCGTTCCGGAAATATTTGACCACTTCACGCAGGTCGTCAGCATTCATCGCCAGACCGTTCTTCTTGCAGTAGGCATCGAGTTCCGCATCTTCCATCTCCCGGAACCCGTCCAATACCGGCACCGGTTTCACGGGGGCGTTTTCCAAATCGTCCAGGACCCGCAAATCCTTCTCGCGCGACTCCACGGCATTGATATAATAGCGACGAATACGCTCCATCGTCTCCTTGGGAAGTTTCGAAGGGAAGATCAGCAGCTTCGAACTCTTGATCTTCACCTCGGCCGAAGGATCGATCAACCGCACGCAGTCCACGGCCGAAGCCGCTCGCTGGTCGAACTGTCCGGGCAGGCACTCCACAGCCAGAAAGCTGTTGCCGCCCAGATCGCACGAATCCGTCACGGCATCGGTAACCACCTCGCCGAAGACCCTGTAACGGCTCTTCTCCAGCAATTCGTCCGAAAAACCGAACAGGTCGTACACGTTCAGCAGCCGCAGGCCGTCGAGCGAAAGATTCAGGTTGGCATTCAGGTCGCGGAGCAGGCTCTCGGCCTCGACCCGGAATTCGGGGTATTTCTCAACGAAAATACGGTAACTCTTCATTATCTTATTTTTGACTTTATTTCACAAATCTGTCGGCCCACTTGGCGGCATACTCCTCGCCGGTCACACCGACGAAAGTCACGTGTCCCATCTTGCGCTTGGGCTTGGAAACGGTCTTGCCGTAAATATGGACATACACACCGGGGCGATTCTCCCGAGCAAGCGCCTCGGCCCGCTCCAGATCCTGTCCCAGGATGTTTTTCATCACGGTAGGGGCCTTCAGCTGCGGCTCTTCGAGGGGCATATCGAGCAAGTAACGGCACAGCTCCCGGAACTGGTTGGTCGTCGAACCCTCGATGGTCCAGTGTCCGCTGTTGTGCGGGCGCGGCGCCATTTCGTTGAAATAGACCTCGTCTCCCTTCACGAAATATTCGATAGCCAGAATCCCCCGGTAACCGCAGTCGCGCATGAAACGCTTGCTCTGGGACACCATCCGCTCCCGCACCTGGTCCGGCATCTCCGCCGGCACGATGCACAGATCCAGAATACCGTCCTTGTGGATATTCCGCCCTACCGGGAAGCAGATCACGCGCTCGCCGTCCGACACCAGCACCACGCTGGCCTCGAAATCGAACGGGACGAACTCCTCCAGAATGCAGGGCACCGCGAGCAGTTCGCGGGCTTTCGCAAGGTCGGCCTCGCCGCGAAGCACCGCCTGACCGTGTCCGTCGTAGCCCAGCGTACGGGTCTTGAGCACGCACGGATAACCGATTCGCGCAATGGCCCGATGCAGCGACTCCTCGTCATCGACAGCCATGAAAGCGGGCGTCTTCAATCCATGATCGCAGGCATTGCTCTTCTCCCGCAGGCGATCCTGCGAGTCGAACAGAGGCCTGAACCCTTGTTTGATATTGTATTTTTGCTCGAGAGCCACCAGCAGATTGCCCGGCACGTTCTCGAACTCGTAGGTCACCACGTCGCTGCGGCGGCAAAGCTCTTCTAACGCCGCCGGATCGTCGAACCGGCCCACGATCCGCTCGTCGCTGATCTTAAACGCCGGAGCATCCTCCGCCGGATCAAGGCAGATCGTCCGCGCACCCAGCAGATGCGCCTGCTCGATGATCATCAGCCCCAACTGGCCGCCACCGATAATTCCGATCGTCTTCACCGCACTCATCGGTCTAAAGTTCCGCTTTAAGTACATCCTCAGTCTGTTTCGCACGGAACATCTCCAGACGGGCCGCCAGCGCCTCGTCCTTCAATGCCAGGATCGACACGGCGATCAGGGCCGCATTCTTCGCCCCGTTGATCGCTACGGTCGCAACCGGCACGCCGCCGGGCATCTGCACGATCGAAAGCAGGGAATCCAGCCCGTTCAAGGCTCGAGATTTGACCGGCACACCGATCACCGGGAGCGCGGTCATACTGGCCACCATGCCGGGCAGGTGCGCAGCGCCTCCGGCTCCGGCGATGATTACCTCCAGTCCGCGCGACTTGGCCGTTTTGGCATACTCCACCAGCAGGTCGGGGGTGCGGTGGGCGCTCACCACCCGCTTCTCGAACTCCACACCGAATTGCGCGAGCGTCGCCGCAGCGTCGGACATAACGTCCCAGTCGCTGGTCGAACCCATGATTACTCCAACTTTCATAGTAAGAAACGTACTAAATCAACCAAAAAAGAGCCGCTACGACAGAATTCGTCATAGCGGCAAGATTATATTGCTGCGGGAAGCCGATTCGTGCCCTCCTGCATAGTTCCGTCGATAAAATCCGATGCAGGAACGACACTGCACGCTCCGGCCGCACATCGAGCCGACAGCATCTGCTGTCGCTTTCGCCGGGTATGGTGCATCTGAATCCTTTCCATCGTTTCGGAAGTCGTAGCCGCCGACGGACCTGCGGCCCATCGCCTTTTACTCGCACAAAAGTACGAATAATTTCAACGACAACCTAACAATCCCGACAGTTTTATTTCGACATTGTATCGACAAAATCCGCTACCGGATTTTCGCCTCGCAATAAGCGCAGCGGCAGGTGTCTCCCGCTTTGACAAAAAGCGGATCGACATCCTCCGTAGCCGAAATACACCGGGAGTTGGGGCATTTCATACTCCGGTCTATGAACATCCCCTCGGCCAGGTCGGGGACTGCGGCGAGCTTCTCGCCTTCGGCCCATTTCAGCAACGTATAGATCAGAGCCATGCGCACGAACTTACCGTTCTCGACCTGCCGGAAATAGGCTGCCCGGGGATCGTTGTCCACCGCACGCGTGATTTCGTTCACACGAGGCAGCGGATGCAGCACGATCATATCCGACTTGGCCGTGCGGAGTTTCGACGGATCCAGCACAAAACTGTCCTTCACGCGGTTAAACTCCTCCTCATCGAGGAAACGCTCCTTCTGCACGCGGGTCATGTAGAGAATGTCCAACTCGGGCATCACCTCCTCCATCGTCGATACCTCGCGGAATTCCACCCCTTCGGTCTGGGTTTCGATCTCATGAAGCATATACTCGGGCAACCGCAGCTCGTCGGGGGCGATCAGCACCACCCGAATCCCTTCGTAGCGCGACATCGCCTTGATAAGCGAATGCACCGTGCGGCCGAATTTCAGGTCGCCGCACAGACCAATGGTCAGATCATCCAGTCTGCCCATGCGGCGGCGAATGGTCATCAGGTCGGTCAGGGTCTGGGTGGGGTGCTGGTGGCCGCCGTCACCGGCGTTGATCACCGGAATGCGGGAGTAGCGGGAGGCACGCAGCGGTGCACCCTCTTTGGGGTGGCGCATGGCAACGATATCGGCATAGCAGGAAACCACCCGGATGGTGTCGGCCACGCTCTCGCCCTTGGTGGCGCTGGACTGCCCGGCTCCGGCGAAGCCCAAGGTCTGACCGCCGAGGTTTAACATGGCTGCCTCGAAGGAGAGGCGTGTTCTCGTACTCGGCTCGTAGAAGAGTGTTGCTAGCTTCTTTCCGTCAGCGACGTGTGAATATGCTGATGGATTTGCTGAAATTCGGTCAGCAAGGTTCAATATTTTCAGAGTTTCTTCAAGTGTAAAATCCAGTGGATC
>OHDR01000747.1_pt1 | contig 12829 bp, 12 predicted proteins | sample 1567001 | NCBI WGS metagenome assembly OHDR01 (sample SAMEA3879553, study PRJEB24766) | human gut metagenome | biome: human-associated habitat; feature: feces | place: USA | collected 1985/1987 | reverse complement strand
AATGGTGGGAATCGGTGGACTGAAGGAAAAAGGAATCAATCTGGATATTGCCATGAAGCTAAAAACGATCCTGGAAAAAAAAGGCCTTGCCGTAGTAATGACCCGGGAAGAAGATAAAGGTCTTTATGAAAATGGTACAAAAAATATGAAAGCACAGGATCTGCAGAATCGTATTGAACAGATCCGGAAATATGAACCGGTGCTTTCTGTGAGTATCCACCAGAACAGCTACCCCGAGGCAGAGATCAGCGGACCGCAGGTATTTTATTATGGTTCATCGGAAATGTCGAAGAAACTGGCGGAAGCGATACAGGCGCAGTTGATCGCCGATTTGCAGCCACCGAAGGAACGGGAGATTAAGACGGGCAATGATCTGTATATCCTGAAAAACAGTCAATGCCCGGGCGTAATCGTAGAGTGTGGATTCCTGAGCAATCCGACAGAATGCGAGAACTTGCAGAATCCACAATATCAGCAGGCGGTCGCGGCGGCAATTGCGCGCGCCATCTGCAAATTATAATTCGACGGTGAAACAGATCCATGTATGTTCATGGAATGTCTCGTTATCCAGATAGATTTTACCGTTGTAATGATCGACCAATTCTTTCAGATTCGGCAGACCTTGTCCGCGGGAGGTGCGTACTTCTGCGGACGTTTTGGTAGAATAGCCACGGACAAACATTTTCTTGCGCAGCTCTGAAGAAATCTCCCCTCCTTCGTTCTTTGTCTGAAATCGGATGTGTTCGTTTTTGCTGTCAAGAATCAGCGAGAATGTATGTCCGGGTTCTGTCGCTTCAATCGCATTGTCAATCAGAATTCCTAAGATACGGATCAGGTCGTACTCTGGAACCGGCGTAATAAGGGAGCGGTTCTTGATCTTAACAGAGATCAACCTGCCTTTTTGTTCTGCCTCTTTAATCTTACTAAATACAAATCCTGCTACAACGGGAAGATTGATCTTCAAAAGCTCAGATTCGTTGAACTCCTCTTCCAGAAATGTTGAATAATTCGCGATCGCGTCACTTAACGAATCATAGTCTTTGTAAGTATATGGCAGCATGCGGATCGCATTCATCTGATTGTTGAAATCATGCTGTTTACCTAAGATGTCAGAGATCAGATCGTGCGCCATCGGTTCATAGGTCTGGTAATCTTTGATATCCTGTTGCTGAATTGTGATTGTGCGTTGCTGCTTTAGAACCATGATATCTGCTAACAGCAAGATGATCATAAAGGTTACGGTCATAGGAAATACTGCAATGGCATCGAGAGAATCAATTTTTGAGATTGCAATTGTCACTAAGTAAAGCATAGATATATAAGATAGTACAAGTTTGGCGATTAGTTTCCCGCTATTGATAAAAGTATGTAATCGGTTCAGTGGTAGTAAAGAGATAAAAATACAAATTACGCCAATAATGCATGTTAAGGTTAAATCGCTTATGATACTTGAAGAAGCAGAGATGGAGACAGGTAGGAGGATAATAGTGATTGCTTCGATTAAACCATATGTAACATAGCTAAACATAAATGGGAAAACACTTGTTGATATAGAGATATGCAAAGTGAGACTATATGAAAATAACATTATAGGGAATGTTAAAAACCAGCCAAATACGTTTGGGATAAAGATAGAGAGAAGATTATTTATTATTCCACATACAGGTAAAAGTAACAGAGCTACAGATAATAAATCTCGCCTTCAGTTCTGCAATTGTCTCCACAATATATGTACAACTGGTTAATATAAAAACTTTCATATAGTTCAAATCCCCTTCTGTTTTATAAATATTATAGAAGTATTTAGGGAAAGATGTCAATTAAATGTAATAACTGAATGGAATGAGTTTATTATGTAAATGAAGGAAAAATGTTGTCTATTCCCCACGAAATGTCGTTCGTTCCAAATCTATTGCGCATTTATTTTAATCATGTTAAGAATAATACAGGAATTCATTTGGGGATGAATTTCGAAGAATATTCTTTCAGAAGGAGGAGATGTGTGATGAAGGATATGAAGAAGGCGGTTGCTGCACAGTTGGAGGATTTGTCAGATGTAATCCTGACTCTTACAGGATGCCGGCATTTTTGGGGAGAGCCTGAGCTTCCTGATTGTATGAGAGTCGAGATGGAATCAGAATCTGAGAACTAGTACATCAACCAATAACACTTGGGGGTATCCGTTGTGCGGACTTTTGACGGATATCCCATTTGTTAAAAAGCACATGGAGAACATAAGACAGGGGACGAATTATGAGTATCAATCATAGGATAGGGGAGCATGTGACACGGTATCTCGTGGGACGTGACTATGATGTGGCAGATGTGCAGTGTGCAAAAGTATGCTATGCAGTAGAATCAATTGTGGGAGATTTGCAAAAAGATCTTGTTCTATTTGTTATCTTTGCAGTATCTGGATTTTTCCGGGAATTTTTGTTTTGCTTTGTGACGGTCAATCTGGTTCGCCGGTTTCTGGGCGGTATCCATATGAAAACAAACATCGGGTGTACAGTTGCTTCGGTCAGTGTGTACGTGATCGCAGTGGCGGGCGGTGTACATGTCATATTTCCATATCCGGTCGTAGCGGGATTGTTGCTGTTTACGATGTATCTGATGGCGACGATTGCACCATTACCATCGCCAAATCGACCGGTTTACAAGGGAGAACGAAAAAAGAAGATTCAACAAAAAGGCTTGATCGGACTAGGCGTATTGAGTATCTGTTCGGTGATCTACCCTGCTTGTTCCACGTTTATTGCATGGATTTTGATTTTACAGATTGTTGAGGTAGGAGTTGTAGTGATGAGAGAAAACTATTTGAATTATAAGGATATGGATGCGCCGCCGTCGATGTCAGAGGAGGCGGAAAAGCTATTTATGGAATGTACGCGGAATTATGAAGCACGAATGAATGGCTTGCTTCATTATCCGACGGAGTTTCGCTCTATGACGCGAAAAGAACGAACCAGCGCATTTAAAGGCTTTACGGATCAGGAAAAAGATGCAGTGATGAATCTTATGACAGACGAACAGAAGGAACGATTAGTTCAGGATATCCGTTATCAGGCGGTGCTTGATTTCAGACGTGGGAAATAACGAGCAGGGACTGAAAGTGCTTTGGTAAAATATTTTCAGTCCCTGCTAATTATCTTTTTGACATAATCTTTATATTTACGTCCGACGGGTGTCGAGATATTGTGATTTCCCAGATAGAGAAGCGCATTGGTCGGATCGTAAGAGTTTACATAATCGCTGTTTACAATAAAGCTTCGATGGCTTTGAATGAAATTCGGCGGAAGCTGTGCAATCAGTTCTTTCAGACGGATACCGCTTGTGTTGATCACATTGCTTTCCTCATAGATCGTCAGGTTCTTGCCAGCCGCTTCGATATACAGGATCTTTTCTGGAAGAACGCGAAAATAAATACCATTGACATCGCGTAGTTCTATGGGCGTAACGTCCAGAAAACGATTGTGGATCAGCTTGTCGATGGTATATAACAAATCTTCTTTCTTATAGGGCTTTACCAGAAAATCATAACAATTCGTTGCATGTATTGCACGTGGCGCATCCATGGAATATGCAGTCAGATACAGGATTGGTGTTTTTGCATACCGTTGCATGGAACGAATCTGTGTTCCAAGTGCGATGCCATCCTGCTCGGAAGCATCATCTCCAAGAGAGATATCCAATAGGAATAGTTGGATTTTATTTGCGTGCATCAATTGGGTTGCCTGCTGGTAATTGGTTGCCTTTATGCAATTCATATGATCGTATTTTTCGAGCAGGATGGATTCGATGCCATCTAACTGTTCCTGATCATCTTCTACTATTAAAACATCCATAAAGGAGCTCCTTTCACACGACTGTACATTATAAATACGGCGTGATTTGAATGTCAATCTTTTTTCGATGCTGATGGAAAACTCGGTAAAGAACATGCTAAAAACATACAAAATATGACAGAAGCGTTTGCTTTTTTATAGAAAAAGCGTTATGATACAAATAGTATTGGAATGTCTGGATTGGACAAAATTGGAGGGTATATATATGAATATAGCAGCAATCGGAAATTCAAATCTGACGCTGGCAGTCAGTGATACCGGAAGTATGAATGCCATTGATATGGCGATGCTTAAAAAATCACTGGATGCGGTGGAGACAAATGGTGCGATGATTACACAGATGATGGAACAGTCTGTGAATCCAAACATCGGTGCAAACATTGATATCCGTTTATAAATGATATGATAAGTCCTGCATTTTGCGTGCAGGACTTTTTCTTTTGAATCAACGTCAAATAAATGTAAAATATGATAATTCCACGTCTTGTTTTTCATATAGCTATCGCGTACAATGCATCTTAGTTTTGTTGAATTTTATTTAAGATAAGAGGTATAAGATGAAGACGAAGATGACGTCCAAAGAGAGGCTTCCATTGATCGGAATGACTGTCTCAGCATTTATTTTTAACACATCCGAGTTTATGCCAATCGGTCTGCTGACTGATATTGCAAAGAGCTTTTCAATTTCTGAGGCGAAGGCGGGCATGTTGATCACGGTATATTCGTGGATCGTTATGTTGCTTTCCCTGCCGCTCATGCTGCTCGTGAGCAAGATTGATTATAAGAAGTTATTTATGGGAACGGTTGCATTGTTCGGAATCTGTCAGGTGTTGACCGTGTTGTCAAACAGCTACGGCATGCTGATGGCGTCCCGAATCGGTGTAGCCTGTGCACACGCGATTTTCTGGTCAATCGCGTCTCCGATTGCAGTGCGTATGGCGTCAGAAGAACATCAGTCCAAAGCACTCAGTATGGTCGTGACAGGTACTTCGGTTGCGACGATTGCGGGACTTCCGCTTGGAAAAATGATTGGACATTATGCAGGATGGAGAATCGCCTTTTTGATCGTGGCAATCATCACATTCGTTGTTTTGACATATATGGCATTCCTGTTCCCGAAGATGGAGTGTGGCGAGCCGTTCCGTGTGAAGCAGTTGCCAGAACTATTTAAGAATCGTGCACTTGTCTGCATCTATATTCAGACATTTTTGTTTGTAGTGGGCTATTATACGAGCTATAGTTATATCGATCCGTTCCTGCAGCAGGTCGCACACATGGGAAATAGTACAGTCACCATTACATTGTTTGTGTTTGGTGCCGCAGGATTGCTCGGCAGTCTTCTGTTCTCGAAATTCTATGACAAATACCGGCATGGATTTTTACGCACGGTGATGATTTCGTTGGCGGTTGAACTGTTATTGCTGCTTCCTGCAGCAGGACAGCCGGGATTTATAATGGCGCTTTGTGCTTTGTGGGGTATTACAGTGCTTGTATTTAATGTATCATTCCAGTCAGAGACGATCCGCTGTACGGATGAACAGTCCTCGTCGGTTGCAATGTCGATTTTTTCCGGTATCTTTAATTTCGGTATCGGCGCAGGCAGCTTCCTTGGTGGAATTGTGTGTGACAAGGGACAAATCTCGCATATTGGCTTTGTAGGAGCTGCATTTGCGGCAGTCTCTGTGTTATTCTTCCTGACATGTATGTCGAAGAATCTGGTAGAGAATAAGTAACATTGACTGTTCTTTTTTTGAAATGAGATATCATGTAAGCGGTTGTATCACAGATACAATCGCTTATTTTATGTGAATATATGGTAGTAAAGCAGCTCAGTAAGGCGGTCGCTCTTATGGGGGATATTGCGCAGGCACAGTCGGTTGGCTGCACCGAACAGACAGCCGAGAGTCTGATTGCATCTGGAAAGAGAAAGATACAGGCAGCAATTGGATAGCTGGTGGAGGAAGATGATCGTGTCAGATGTAACCGGAGATGGTGTACCGGAATTGCTATTTGTAGAAAAATCACCGTATTCCGAAGAGTATGTGGAATATGATGCATTGAATATATTCACGGTCGAAAATGGTGCTGCGAAGCAGATCTATTATGCAGATCATTGGGAGACACAGGTTGCTGGAGGAAATGTATATTCGTTGTTTCAGGTGGACGGCGAATCGTCGCTTTACTTGTGCAATGGCATGCAGGATGAAAGTACCTTTGAGGATTACTGCCGATATGTTGTACAGCCTGATGGAACCTTGCAGGAGGAGTCGCTGATGTCGCGTAAACGGGAACCGAACGAGGACTATTCCGTTTTTTTATTACCGGTAGTATCAACAAAATATTTTTTGCCCTCAACCCCGCATATTTCCTCACTTTTTCTAAATGTTCCAAACTTACGCTTTACATTTCTATAAAACTTATGCTATGGTGGATGTGTTGTCGAGAATCGTTGTTCTGGCGTAGTTCGGTAACAGTCGGAAATACTCTTTTATATATTCATTTCATCTATGAAATTCCCCGTTATTTATAGTTTGGTAAAAACAGAATGAATGAGAAAAACAGGAGTTTTTTGCTTGCAAAAAAGGAGGAGCGTATGGGAGAAGAAAAGAAATTAAACATCCGTATTGGACAGGTCAAGGATGTCAACAACCGGCAGGTATTCAGCAATCATGTACTTTGTGCACAGTTTCTGCGCGACTATGCAGATCTGGATATCTTAAAGAATGTTCAGCCGGAGGATATCGAGGATGTGACGGACAAGTATCAGGCATACTTGGGAATCGAATTTGAGACGGACACCGTGAAGAAGATCCATTTGCCAGAAATGCGGAAAGATATGCCGCTTTATATGGTTTCCCTTATTGAACATAAAAGTGATGTCGATTATAATGTGTGTATGCAGTTACTTCGCTACACGGTATGTATCTGGGATGATTATGCAAAGACGATGGAGAAAGCGCATCCGGGGATTTCTAAGACGAAGGGGTTCCGGTATCCGCCGGTGTTCCCGATTGTGTATTATGAGGGCACGGGAAAATGGACAGCAGCTATGCACGTAAAAGAACGGGTGTTTATGAATGAGATCTTTGCATCATATATACCGGATTTTACATACCGGCTTGTGAATGTTCACCAGTATACAAACGAAGAGCTGCTGATTCATGAGGATGAAATGTCGCTTTTGATGATGATAAACCGCATCCAGACACCGCAGGATTTTACAGATTTTCTCAGATCCAATCAGGATGAGATCCGCGAGATCATGGAGCGGGCATCGGAGAATATCGTGCAGATCATTGTAAATTCGTTGTGGGCGTTATTTATGAAGATGCAGGTATCGGTTTCTGAGGCGACAGATTGTTTGAGAAAAATGATCGGAGGCGAGAGCATGGGAAACTGGTTTGAGAATATGGAGCCAATGAACATACAGGAAGAGCGGGCAAAGACGAAGAAGGCTGAGGAAGAACTGGAAGAAAGTGTTAAAGCAATGTTTAAACTGCTAAAGAAGCTGTGCCCCACAAAGGAACAGGCGGTTCAGGAATTGATAGAATCCTATGACAAAACCGAGGAGGAAGCACAGAAGCTCGTAGAACAATATTGGTGACAAGTATATAAGAAATGGCGCAGGATATCCTGCGCCGTTTTCTATATATTGTGTTTCTAAAGTCAAAACATCAATATCGTGTATCAAATATTTCGAAATGTTACAAAATGTAACAATTTTATGTGAACCATTAAAAAGAATAGGTTTACAGAAAATGAAATCGAAAAATACTCAAAAACGTAGCGAAAATGCGAAGAATTTGTGAACTTTTGAAAAAACATACAAAAACTGGTTGACAATAATATTACAGGTTGCTATAATGGGCAATGTAATAAGTTGTAACATATTTGTAACAAATTGGAGGTAAGAACATGAAAAGACCATCCGTAAAGTGGTTGGCGGTAGCGGCGGCAGGTTGCATTTTCGCTTCGTCCATGGGTACATACACATATACCGCGTTGGCAGATGAGTTTGTATATACCGATGCTAACGTCAGTATTACATCGATCGTAGATCACTATATTGAAGAAAATGGAGGAGACGTATTTACAGCAGACGCCACTCCGGAGGATGCAACAGCACCGGCTGCAGTTGTTGCAGAGGCAACAGCAACCGACGCAGTAGCAACAGGCGAGATTCAGGAGATTGCAAAGGTAACAGGAGAAATCGCAGAAGTTCCTTCCGAGGAAACAACGGAGGCACCGGCAACGGAAGAGCCAACGACAGAAGCACCTGTACAGGAAGCATCTGAGGCGGCAGCATCACCGGTTATGGATTTCACAGGAAAGGCAATCGTCACAGCATCTGGTTCCGTAAATATTCGTCAGTCTGGTGATGTGAATGCAGCAAAGGTTGGAACGATTGATGCAGGCGGACTTGTAAACATCGTAGAAAAAGGTGATACATGGTCCCATATCACATCAGGAAATGTAGATGGATATATCAGAAATGATTTGTTAGCATTTGAAGGGGATGCAGCAAGCTATGCAAGCGCAAATCTCTCGAAGGTTGCAGTTGTAAATACAGCGGCATTGAAGCTTCGTAGTGCAGCAAGCACAGACAGCGAGAGCATCACACTTCTGGCACAGGGAGAATCTTATCCGATCGTAGAGACAGGAGATGCATGGACAAAGATCCAGCTTGACACTGTGACAGGATATGTAAAGAATGAGTACATAACTATTTCTTATAATATGCCAACAGCAAAGGCAGTAAGTGCACCGGCACAGGATACAACGACAACGGAAGCACCAACAACGGAAGCTCCTACGACAGAGGTTCCTACAACAGAAGCACCAGTGACAGAAGCTCCAACCTCAGATCTTGGACAGCAGATTGCAAACTTTGCATGTCAGTTCGTTGGAAACCCATATGTATGGGGCGGTACAAGCTTGACAAACGGAGCGGATTGTTCCGGATTCGTACAGAGTGTATATAAGAACTTTGGATATTCACTTCCTCGTACATGTACACCACAGAGTAATGCAGGTACAGCAGTCAGCCTTGCAGCATTGGCACCTGGTGATCTGGTATTCTACGATCACGGTACAGGTTCCTGCGAGCACGTAGGTATCTATATTGGAAATGGACAGATCGTACATGCAAGCAGCAGCCGTACAGGAATCAAGATCTCAAATGTAAATTACAGTACACCATTTAAGGCTTGCAGAATTGTAAATTAGGAAATTAGTAATACTTTCTATAATGTGTTTGAAAGGGCATTTTCGGTAAGAATCGAGGGTGCCCTTTTCCGTTATCAAAAAAAATTGAATTTTTGTATATTTTGACGAAAAATCACTTCCCAAACAGGGGTTGGGTGTGCTATAATACTAAACATAGAAAGTACATGTGCTTCACGCACATTTTTTATTTTCTATAGTTCGACGTAAAGGAGCTGGGGCATATGAATTACATCATAAGTGGAAAGAACATTGAGGTTACAGACGCACTGAAGCAGGCGATTTACGAGAAGCTTGAGAGAATCGAGAAGTTCTTCGGTGAAGACACAGCAGCACAGGTTACACTTTCGGTAGATAAGGACCGTCAGAAGATTGAGGTTACGATCCCGATGAAGGGACATACGATTCGTGCAGAACAGGCGAGCGATAATATGTATGTATCCATCGATTTGGTTGTGGAGATTATCGAACGTCAGGTAACACGCCATAAGAAGCGTATTTTGGACAAGGAACAGAATTCCGGTTATATCAACAACGATTTCTTCGATGTAGAAGGACTTGAGGATGAGGATGTCCAGATTATTCGTAGCAAGAAGGTTGTGTTAGAGCCTATGTATCCGGAGGATGCATGCATCCAGATGGATCTGCTTGGACATAATTTCTTCGTATTCCGTAACGCAGAGACAGACAAGGTAAATGTAGTCTACAAGCGTAGAGGCAATACATTCGGATTGATCGAGCCAGAATTTTAACAGTTTCAGTTATGTATAGAGGGTTATGAAAAAACGGTATCCCGGAGACGAAGGTCTCCGGGATATTTGTTATTATAGGATATTTTCTATATGGGAATAGTATTTCTGACATGGAAACTTCTTGCGTTACCTACCATTTAATGTTATATTACAAGTTGTGGTATTAGAATGAGTTACGCTCAGGGAGGTAAGAAATGAGCTTATTTGAAAAAGTGTTTGGAACACATAGCGATAAAGAGCTAAAGAAAATATATCCGATTGTAGATAAGATCGAAGCGCTGGATTCAACCATGCAGGCGTTAAGTGATGAAGAGCTGAAGGCAAAGACTCCGGAATTCAAGGAACGTCTTGAAAAGGGCGAGACACTGGATGATCTGCTTCCAGAAGCATTTGCCGTTGTCCGTGAGGCAGCAGACCGTGTTCTTCATATGAAGCATTACCGCGTGCAGCTGATCGGTGGTATCCTGCTGCATCAGGGACGTATCCCGGAGATGCGTACTGGTGAAGGTAAGACATTGGTTTCTACACTTCCTGCATATTTGAATGCACTCGAAGGAAAGGGTGTTCATATCGTAACTGTCAACGACTATCTGGCAAAGCGTGATGCCGAGTGGATGGGACAGGTACACGAATTCCTCGGACTGACGGTAGGTGTGATCTTAAACAGTGATAAAAACGATGCAAGACGTGCCGCTTATAACTGCGACATTACATATGTTACAAATAACGAGCTTGGTTTCGATTACCTGCGTGACAATATGGTTATCTACAAGGAGCAGCTTGTACAGCGTGATCTGCATTATGCGATCGTCGATGAGGTCGATTCCGTACTCATTGATGAGGCGCGTACTCCATTGATCATTTCCGGACAGAGCGGAAAGTCTACCGATCTGTACAAGATGTGCGATTATCTGGCACGCCGTATGAAGCGTGGTACTGCTTCGATGGAAATCAGTAAGCTCGATGCCATCATGGGTACAGAGATCGAGGAAGATGGAGATTACTTAGTTGATGAGAAGGACAAGCAGGTTGTACTGACTGCACAGGGTGTCAAGGAAGTTGAGCAGTTCTTCCATATCGACAACTTCTCAGATGCAGATAATATTGATATCCAGCACAACATGATCATGGCATTGCGTGCACATGCGCTCATGTTCCGTGATAAAGATTACGTTGTTAAGGATGACGAGGTTTTGATCGTCGATGAGTTTACCGGACGTATCATGCCGGGACGCCGTTATTCAGACGGACTTCATCAGGCGATTGAGGCGAAGGAGCATGTGAAGGTCAAGAGAGAGAGCAAGACTCTTGCAACGATCACATTCCAGAACTTCTTCAACATGTTTGACAAGAAGGCAGGTATGACAGGTACAGCCCAGACAGAGGAAGAGGAGTTCAGAGAGATCTATGGAATGGACGTTGTTGTCATTCCTACGAACAGACCTATACAGAGAATAGATCAGCCGGATTCTATATTTAAGACTAAGAAAGAAAAGCTCAATGCGATCGTTGAGCAGATTAATATAAGTTACAGAAAGGGACAGCCGGTGCTTGTCGGTACGATCAATATCGACGCATCAGAGGAACTCAGTCATATGCTGTCCAAGAGAAAGATACCTCACAAGGTGCTCAATGCCAAGTTCCACGAGCTTGAGGCTGAGATAGTTGCAGACGCTGGACAGAAGAATGCGGTAACCATCGCGACTAACATGGCAGGACGTGGTACTGATATCAAGCTCGGCGAGGGTGTTGCAGAGCTCGGAGGACTCAGGATCATCGGTACAGAGAGACACGAGAGCAGACGTATCGATAATCAGCTCCGTGGACGTTCAGGACGACAGGGAGATCCGGGAGAGTCAAAGTTCTATCTGTCACTGGAAGATGATCTGATGAGACTTTTCGGATCAGAGAGAGTTATGTCAGTGTACGATACCCTTAAGATACCTGAGGGCGAGGAGATAGAGCATAAGACTATTTCCAACTTCGTAGAGAAGGCACAGAAGAAGATCGAGGGTAACAACTTTGCCATAAGAAAGAATCTTCTTGAGTATGACCGTGTTAACAACGAGCAGAGAGAGATCATTTACAAGGAGCGTAGACGAGTTCTTGACGGCGAGAACATGCACGAGGTTATCCTCAAGATGATAAAGGATGATATAAATGCAGCAGTAGATCAGGTATGCTCATCAGAGACAGCACCTGAGGATTGGAATCAGGTAGAGCTGGATGACATGATAAGGGGCATAGTTCCATTTGCTGAGCCGGTTACACTTACCGAAGAGGAGATCAAAAAGGCAGATATCAGCGAGCTGAAGGACAGACTGTACAATGAAGCTCTTGAGCTCTATGCTGCCAAGGAGGAAGAGATCGGTGATCCTGATCAGATGAGAGAGATCGAGCGAGTTATACTCCTCAAGACTATAGATAGAAAGTGGACAGATCATATCGACGACATGGATAATCTGAGACAGGGAATCGGACTTAGATCACTTGGCCAGAGAGATCCTGTTGTAGAATACAAATTCGCAGGATATGACATGTTCAATGACATGACAGCAGCGATCCGTGAGGATACTGTAAAGCTTCTTCTCAGAATAAAGGTTGAGCAGAAGATTGAGCGTGAAGAGGTGAATAAGGTTACAGGAACCAATAAGGATGACACAGTGTCAAGGGGACCTGTAAAGAAAGCCAAGAAGATAGGCAGAAATGATCTCTGTCCATGCGGAAGCGGTCTGAAGTATAAGAACTGCTGCGGTAAGAACGCATAAATACGTGATACAGGAGAAACCAAGTGATAGAATTGGATGAGTTCAGGGCGACGATGGCCTCCTATAGGGATCCCTTGGGGGAGGTCAAGTCATCCCTTGACATTGAAAACAAGACAGACAGAATAGCAAAGCTTAATTATGAGATGGAACAGCCGGATTTCTGGGATGATATCGACAGATCCCGTGAGGTATCGAAGGAACTGAAGGGACTTCAGGATCTGGTTGAAAACTATAAGAAGCT
>OHDR01000736.1_pt1 | contig 13089 bp, 9 predicted proteins | sample 1567001 | NCBI WGS metagenome assembly OHDR01 (sample SAMEA3879553, study PRJEB24766) | human gut metagenome | biome: human-associated habitat; feature: feces | place: USA | collected 1985/1987 | reverse complement strand
AATACCTCTGCTCCTGCATGGGCAGTCGCATTTTGCTTCGCAAAACAAGGAGGTAAATACCTCTGCTCCTGCATGGGCAGTCGCATTTTGCTTCGCAAAACAAGGAGGTAAATACCTCTGCTCCTGCATGGGCAGTCGCATTTTGCTTCGCAAAACAAGGAGGTATATTAATTATGTCATCATTATTTTTAACTATTATTGTAACTTTTTTTGCAGGTATGGGTGCCGGTCTTGGTACTGGATTTGCCGGTATGAGTGCCGCTGCTGTAATCAGCCCTATGCTCATTACATTTTTAGGAATGGATCCTTATATGGCTGTCGGCATTGCACTTTCTTCTGATGTGCTTGCCAGTGCCATATCAGCATATACATATGGAAAAAACAAGAATCTAGACATTAAAAACGGACTTATTATGATGGTCAGTGTTCTTATATTCACTGTTGTAGGAAGCTATGTATCAAGCCTTGTTCCATCAGCTACAATGGGCGGATTTTCCGTGTTTATGACATTTTTGCTCGGCATAAAATTTATCATCCGTCCCGTTATGACAACTAAAGAAGCTATGCTCGGTGTGTCGGCAAAAAAAAGGGCAATCCAGTCTGTAATCTGCGGAATGTTAATCGGCTTTATCTGCGGATTTATAGGTGCGGGCGGAGGAATGATGATGCTTTTGATTTTGACGACCGTGCTGAACTATGAATTGAAAACCGCTGTCGGCACAAGCTTATTCATTATGACATTCACCGCCCTGACAGGCGCAGTTTCGCACTTTATGATTGGTGGCACACCCGATTGGTTTGTGTTCATTCTCTGCATAGCGTTCACCCTTATATGGGCGAGAATTGCCGCCGTCTTTGCAAACAAAGCTAAGCCCAAAACCCTGAACCGTGCAACAGGCATTGTCCTCGTGGTGTTAGGTGTTGTTATTATGGGCTTTAAGCTTTTAGCAAAATAAAAATTGACAGTTTAAAATTTAAAATTCAGGTCGGACAATAGATTTGTAAAATGCAAAAATTTCTATTGTCCGATTTTCAACGGTTATGTTGGGGCTAATCGAGTAGGGCGAAACAAGTGCTTGCTTTGAACAATATTCAGGGAAGTATGCTTTTTTACAATTGCATTATTATTTCGCAAAAAACAAAGGAGCTGGGAAGAACGAAGTCTTAAACTTCATTTCTTCACAGCTCCTTAAATTTTCGTGTCAGATGTGCTGTGCTCAGTTTATTCCCATAAGCTCCAAATCCATCACGCAGGTTGCGTAACTCAGTTAGGGGGGAGACTACTTTTAAAACTATAGCTTTTGAGTAGGGGTGCAAAATGAATTTTTAGTTATTATAATTCATTAACGAAATTATAATCTTCCGGCTTAATCTATCATTTGTGGAGTTATAATTATAATTTATTATAGCATACAATCGTTTGATGACGATAATAATTATAAGCTTTTAGGTTTTGCACATGAGTTGCGAACTTTTATTGGACACGGCAGATAGACACGCATAGGAGAAAAATAATCGGTGCTTTTAGATTTCATCATATTCAAAATAAATCTAATGCCGTAAATACCCATTGCATATACAGGTGCGTTTACCGTAGTAAGCGGAGGGTTTGTATATCCCGAAAGCTCCGTGTTATCAAATCCCATAACAGAAATATCCTCAGGAATTTTGTAACCGTTTTCTTGCAGAGCTCTCATTGCACCGATTGCAATATGATCACTTGCCGCAAAAATAGCTGTGGGGAGATTTCCTTTGCTGATCATTTCTGACATCATTTTATAACCGGATGATGTTGAAAATTTGTCCTGTATAATAAACCCATCATATTTAATGTTTAGTTCATCGCAAATGTCTGTGAAAGTGTTGAGTCGTTTATCAGGAAATATCGTTCCGTCCTCAAGCTGTTCAATGCCTCCGATAAAGCCAACTGTTCTATGACCTAAATCATATAGATATTTAATTGCATCGGACACTGCCTGACGAAAGTCGAGTGATACGGATGTGATTTCAATATTCTCAACGGTCATATCAAGAAAAACAATTTTATTATTCAAAGAATGCAGTGATTTTATTTCTTGTTTACTAAACTTTCCGAGGCAGATTATGCCATCAACATCACAAAGTACATTCTGATAGTCATTGTCTGTTTTAAATGTTCGTACAATACTTATATTATTTTTTGAACAGTAGTCCTCGATACCCTGTCTCATCAAAAAGTAATAATTATCTTCAATTTCCTGTTTGGAAGAGAACCATTGTAGAATCCCAATGCGACATGAAGGTGCTGATGTAACCCTTTTTTTCTTTACATAATTAAGTTCTTTAGCTGCTGCAAATATTTTTTGCTTTGTTTCAAGCGAGGTGCTGAGGGTAGTGTCGTTATTAAGCACTCTTGAAACAGTAGCTACTGATACATTTGCCTTTTTGGCAACATCTCTGATTGTAGCCAATTGAATCACCTCACTACCATTATAGTGAAATATTACTAAAAAATCAAGTCGTGTTTAGTGAAAAACAGAGAAAGCAAAAATGTTTACCAAAAACTATTGACAGTTTACGAAACAAAACATATAATTTACTTAACACAAAAACAAAAGAAACATTATTATTAAATAATAACGAAATCTTTTGTGCAGGTTGTCTCGACGTTTCATTTAAAATTAAAAGGAGGAAAAATTATGAAACAGACATCATCACAACCAAGACTTGATGGCAAAATCCCGGGTAGAATCAAATACACCTTTGCTTTAGGTGCCCTCGGCAAAGATATGATTTATGGTATGATTGCCACATTTTCAATGATTTATTTCACAGACATCATCAAGGTCAACCCGGTATTTATCGGCGTAATGTTCTTTGTTGCAAAGTTATGGGATGCCTTTAATGATTTGTTTATGGGTATGATTGTTGATAACACACGCAGCAGATGGGGTAAATTTATTCCATGGCTTGTAATAGGTACGCTGGTTAATTCAATTGTATTTGTTGTTTTATTCACAGACTTCCACCTCGATGGCGTTGGACTTTGCGTATTTGCAACAGCAGCTTACATACTCTGGGGTATGACTTACACAATTATGGATATTCCTTATTGGTCAATTATTCCTAACCTCACTTCAAATCCTGAGGAGAGAGAAAAAGTTTCGGTACTTCCGAGAATCTTTGCAAGTATCGGACAGTCACTTGTTATTGCAGGCTTTGGTGTTCAGATTATTGAGGCTCTCAGCGGCGGCACAACAAATCAGGCAGGTTATCACAGATTTGCAATCATAATTGCAATTGTATTTATTCTTACAATCGGTATTACAGTAATCAATCTTCCGAAAAAGAGAGATGATTCTGTTCCGGAAAAGAAAGTTAAGTTTAAAGATATTTTTTCAATCATCGGCAAGAATGATCAACTTCGTTGGGCGGTAACTCTTATCTTCCTTTACAACATCGGCATTCAGTGCATTATGGGTGTTGCTACATATTATTTCAAATATGTTTGCGGCAACGCAGGAATGATGTCATCATTTATGATCAGCGCATCAATCGCAGAGGTTGTAGGTCTTATCGTATTCCCTAAGGTTACAAAATTTCTTTCAAGAAAAACTTCGTTCCTTCTTGCGTGTCTTTTACCTGCATTTGGTCTTGTAATGCTTTTGTTCGTAGGTATTTTTGCTCCGCACAATGTTGTGCTCACATCAATCTCAGGTGTTATTGTAAAACTTGGTACAGGTCTTGAACTTGGTTGTGCAACAGTATTCCTTGCAGATGTTGTTGATTACGGTGAATTTAAGCTTGGAACAAGAAATGAAGGCGTTGTATTCTCACTCCAGACGCTTATCGTAAAATTTACAGCAGCTCTTACAGCACTCGGTATTGGTGCGGCACTTGGAAGCACACAGTATATTCCGGGTCAGGAACAGTCATTTGCAACAGTAGCATCAATCAGTACACTTATGTGCATTGTTCCTGCAGTTTGTATGCTTATTGCTTATGTTGTTTACAGAAAGAAATATAAACTCAATGACGGTATGATGAAGAAGGTTATAAACACAATCGGTGCAAGAAGAGAAGGCAAAATTGATATGACACAACAGCTTGATGAAATCGGTAACACAGAGCCTTCTATGTTCCTTCCTACAGTTGCGGAAAAGGCAGGTAAATAAAATGATTGATACTAAAACAGCAATTGAAAAAATTACAAACGGCGAATTTGATAATCTTTTCACTGATATATATATAGATTCATCAATGATTGATTATCAGAAAAAAAGATATGTTCATGCAATTGAGCAGTATGAAACAATTTTTTGCCCTGATAAAGTAGCAATATTCAGTGCTCCCGGCAGAAGTGAGGTTTGCGGTAATCATACAGATCACCAGCATGGAATGGTGCTTGCAACATCCATTAATCTTGATACTATTGCTGTGTCGGCCAAGAATAACAATGATGTTGTAAGATTTGTTTCTGACGGTTATGATATGATTACTCTCGATATAAATGACCTTGAAGTTAATAATGATGAGGCAGGCACAACGGTCAGCCTCATCAGAGGTGTTCTTCGTGGACTTAAGGATCATGGATACAAAATTGGTGGATTCAATGCTTATGCAACAAGTGATGTACTTGTTGGTGCAGGACTTTCATCGTCAGCAGCTTTTGAGGTAGTTGTCGGAACTATTATTTCCGGTTTATATAATGATATGAAAATAAATTCAGTTGAGATTGCTCAGATTTCTCAGTATGCTGAAAATGTATTTTTCAAAAAGCCGTGCGGACTTATGGATCAAATGGCTTGTTCAGTCGGAGGAATGGTTAACATTGACTTTAAAGATCCGACAAAGCCAATAGTTAAGAAAGTACCTACCGAATTTGAAAAATATGATTACAGTCTTTGTATTGTTGACACAAAGGGCGATCATGTTGATCTTACAGATGATTATGCTATGATTCCCTCGGAAATGAAAAAGGTTGCAAATTTTCTCGGAGAAGATTATCTGAGAGATTGTGATTCAAACGAATTTTATATTCGCCTTGACGAAATTCGTGAGGCTGTTGGCGACAGACCGGTACTTCGTGCAATTCATTTCTTTAATGAGGAGCATAATGTTAAAAATGCCGTTTCGTCACTTGAAAACGGTAAGTTTGTTGAATTCCTTGACGCAATCAGAAAATCCGGTAATTCATCGTTTAAGTATCTTCAGAATGTATATACAACAAGAGATATTCAACATCAGAACATCTCGGTAGCCCTTGCACTCAGCGAAAGCCTTCTTCGCAATTACGGCGTGTGCCGTGTTCACGGCGGTGGATTTGCAGGTACAATTCAGGCGTTTGTCAAAAATGATTTTGTAAGTAATTACAAAGAATTTATAAATAAAATTTTCGGAGAAAACTCATGCCATGTTCTCAAAGTGAGAAAATACGGCGGAATAAAAGTAATGTAATTATGTAGGTTTTGTTTTTATTAAGGAGGACAAAATGAAAATTCTTGTTTTAGGCGGTGCCGGATATATCGGTTCGCATACAGTTTACAGACTTATTGAAAGCGGTAATGAGGTTGTTGTATTCGATAACCTTGAAACAGGCCATATCGAGGCGGTTCATCCCAAAGCAAAATTTTATAAAGGTGATCTCAGAAACAGAAGTGAAATTGACAGCGTTTTTGATAAAGAAAAAGGTATTGATGCTGTAATTCATTTTGCAGCCAATTCACTTGTCGGTGAAAGTATGACCAACCCTCTCAAATATTATGATAATAACCTTAACGGCACAAAGGTTTTGCTTCAGTCAATGGTTGCTCACGGAATTGATAAGATTGTATTTTCATCAACAGCGGCAACATACGGTGAGCCCGAGAGAACTCCTATTCTTGAAACCGATCCGACAAATCCGACAAACTGCTACGGAGAAACAAAAAAATCCATGGAGAGAATGTTCTATTGGGTTGAAAAAGCACATGGTTTAAGATATGTTTCTCTCAGATATTTCAATGCATGCGGAGCACATATCAGCGGAAAAATCGGTGAGGCACATAATCCTGAAACCCACCTTATTCCGATTATTCTTCAAGCGGCACAGGGTACCCGTGACCACATAAGTATTTTTGGTACTGATTATCCCACATCTGACGGAACTTGTATTCGTGATTATATCCATGTCACTGACCTTGCACAGGCTCATATTCTTGCAGTTGAATATCTTATGAAGGGCGGTAAAAGTGATATATTCAATCTTGGCAACGGTGTAGGTTTTTCTGTTCGTGAGGTAATTGAAAAAGCAAAAGAGGTTACACAGAAAGATATTAAGGTTGTTGAAGAAAGCAGAAGAAGCGGCGATCCTGCTGTATTGATTGCATCAAGCGATAAGGCGAAAACTGTACTTGGCTGGAAACCTGAGTATGATGATCTGGGAACAATTATTAAAACAGCGTGGAAATGGCATTCAACACATCCCAACGGCTATAGTAAGTGAGGCGGTACTTATGAAGAACAGCGTTTACGGCTTAATATTAAGACTTGTTTCATACGGAATCAATACAGGGCTTATTGAAAAAGAGGATATAATCTACACGCAAAATAGGCTTTTGTCGTTGTTCCATATGGATGAACCCGATGACAGTTGTACTTGCCTTACAGCAGATAATGAGGATACTCTTGAAGAAATTTTGTCGGGACTTCTTGATTATGCATACGAAAAAGGAATCATTCCCGAAAATACAGTAACATATCGCGACTTATTTGATGTGAAACTTATGGCTTCACTTGTTAAGCGACCGTCAGAAGTAATAAGAGAATTTTGGCAGAATTATAGCTGTTCTCCTAAACTTGCAACCGATAGCTACTATAAATTCAGCTGCGATACCGATTATATAAGAAGATATCGTATTAAGAAAGATTTAAAGTGGAAAACATCAACCGAATACGGTGATATTGATATCACGGTAAATCTTTCAAAGCCTGAAAAAGATCCGAAAGCTATTGCAGCGGCAAAACTTCAAAAACAGTCGGGCTATCCGAAATGTTTGCTTTGTAAGGAAAATGAAGGATATGCCGGAAGAGTAAATCATCCTGCAAGAGATAATCACAGAATTATTCCGCTCACCATTGACGGAGATAACTGGTTTATGCAATATTCTCCGTATGTTTATTACAATGAACATTGTATTGTATTTAACGGTGAGCATACACCAATGGTAATCAATGATTCCACATTCAGAAAACTGTTTGATTTTATTTCACAGTTTCCGCATTATATAATCGGTTCGAATGCTGATTTGCCGATTGTAGGCGGTTCAATACTTACGCATGAACATTTTCAGGGTGGCAGATACAGCTTTGCACTTAATAGGGCAGAGGTTGAAAGAAAGTTTATTGTTAACGGCTTTGATGATGTGGAGTGCGGAATTGTAAAGTGGCCTATGTCAGTTGTAAGATTGACAGGTAAAAACAAGGACAGCATTATTTCATTATCTTCTCATATTCTAAAGAGTTGGAGAGCGTACACGGACGCAGATGTTGGCATTTTTGCCGAAACAGACGGTGAAATTCACAACACTATCACTCCGATTGCTTTTACAAAGGATGGAAAATTTGTTATTGACCTCGTTCTCAGAAATAATATTACAAGTGAAGAGCATCCTCTGGGAGTATTTCATCCTCATGCGAATTTGCATCATATTAAAAAAGAAAATATCGGCCTTATTGAAGTTATGGGACTTGCAGTATTGCCCTCAAGGCTTAAAGATGAAATGGCTATTTTAAAGGATGCTATTCTTAATCACAAGGATGTAAGTGAAATTCCGAAAATCAGCAAACATTCCGAGTGGGTAAATGAATTTGTTTCGCAGTATGATGAAATCAATGAAAATAATATTGATTCAATAATTCAAAATGAGATAGGAAAGGTGTTTCTTAATGTTCTTTTGGATGCAGGTGTATTCAAAAGAACTCCTGAAGGACAAAAGGCTTTTGATAAATTTATAAAGACGCTGTAGTAAAGGAAGTGCTAAAATGTCAAAGGTAAGGGTAGTGAATTTTGAACCTACATCCAAAGGTGAAAACACTCATCTTTATATAATAGAAAATAACAGCGGAGCAAGCGTGACATTATGTGATTTAGGCGCAAGTGTCGTTTCGATAAAAGTTCCCGACAAAAACGGTAGTATTAGAGATGTAGTTCTCGGCTATGAGCACATTGACGGTTATGAATTTGACGGAACATACTTCGGTGCTACTGTCGGAAGATGTTGCGGAAGAATTGCATACGGCAAGTTTACTCTTAACGGAGAAGATTATCAGCTCCCTGTAAACAATGGGAGTAACCATCTACACGGCGGATTTAACAGCTTTAGCCGCAAAGTGTGGCTTGCGGTAGTTGATGATAAAGTTCCAAATACAGTTCTATTTATGCTTGATAGTCCCGACGGTGATGAGGGCTATCCCGGAAATATGAAGGTCTTTGTACGCTACACCTTTGATGATGAAAATGTACTTACGATAAAATGGTCGGCAGTTTCCGACAAAGACACAATATGTAATCTGACCAATCATTCATATTTCAATCTTAACGGACATAAAAGCGGTAAAGTTACAGAAAATCACAAGCTGAAAATAAATGCAAATTTCTTCATACCGATAAATTCAAACCTCAATCCCACAGGAGAGATAACTCCCGTTAAGAATACATCGTTTGATTTTACCAAATCCAAGTTAATTGGAAATGGTATTGACAGAAAAAACGAGCAGATTGGTTTTGCAAACGGTATTGATCATATGTTTGTGCTGAATCATTCTGATGAAGAATTTGTGCTTGCGGCCGAAGCTGAGGGTATTGATAGCGGAATCACATTAAAATGCTATACTTCTCAGAAAGGTGTTCATGTATATACAGCAAATTATGTCGATGTTTTGTCCAATATGGGAAAGGATTCAGCAACATACGGAGAAAATCCAGCGTTTTGTCTTGAAACCCAGGGCTTTCCCGATGCTGTAAATCACAAGAATTTTCCTACGACAATATTAAAAGCAAACGAAAACTATACACAAACTACAAAATATATTTTTGGTATAAACAAATAAAATAAGCTGATTTCTAACTCCTTTAAAAATAAAATCTCTCTAAAATCAAGGACCACCAATTTTTTCTTGGGTGGTCCTTGATTTTTAATCTATGAGGATGTTTCATGTTTTACAGTATTACACCGTCTTAAACATATTCTGTTTTAGCGGTTATGTGCAATTCTGCCTAAAAATCGCCCTGTTTTGTTTGCACCGTAAAAACCAGGATATTCCTCTTGCTCGACTGTTCTTACAAACTACATTTTTCATTGCCCGTGTATTTTTTAGCGCTGTTTTTGTTTTTATATTAAAATCTGCGTTAGATAAAAGACTTACCAAACGCAATAATCATATTCAATAGTATTTTTTTATCTTTTTCTGCAAAGCAACGAACAACTTGTTGAAACAAATTATAACGCTCAGGATAGATTTCTTTACCCTCCGCATCAAATTCAAAATTTTCATTACCCCAACTTTTAAAAAAATAATCACTTTTCCCTAGCAAAGATACAGAGATAACGGCGGTAATAACTTGCTGACTTATAAAATTGATAGTAACTTTTTAAATGATCGACTGTTTAAGAGTGTATTGAAAAACATTCTAATATTTGTTAGAATTTAAGTGGTGGTGAGAATATGTTAAAGATTGCGGTAGTAGATGATGAAATTGTATTTGTTGAAAGTCTGATTAACAAAATAACAGCGGTATGTGAAAAACTTAATTTTGAATTTAAAATTGACAAATACTCAAACGGATTTGATATACTTGAAAATTACAGCAAGTATCATCTGATTTTTCTTGATATTGAAATGCCGTCAATTGACGGTATTGCTACAGCCAAGCGGATCAACGAATTGAAAGGTTCAGCTGAAATACCTTTTATTGTTTATGTCACAAGTCACGATGAGCTTGTGTTTGATGCTTTAAAAAGTTTTCCTTATTCATTTATAAGAAAAAGTAAAATTGAATCTGATTTGTACGAATGTATTAACCGTATAAATAATTCTTTTGAAGAATTACATAAAACTATAGTATTGCATACCGAAAGAAAAGATATTCCGATTGTTATTGGTGATATTATTTATCTTGAAAAAATTAAAAATTATGTTGTGTATCATACTCGAAATCAAGAATATAAGGTCAGAAGTGATATGAATACGGAATTTAAAAATATCGCAGAATATGGCTTTATAAGACCGCATATTGGTTATGCTGTAAACAATAAGTATGTTGAATATATTTCTACGGATTGTATTTTATTGCAAAATGATATTAACATTCCTCTTAATAAAAAATACAGAGATGATGTAAAGAAAAAATATTTCAAATGGTTGGGGGATATAAATGTTTAATTATGGTTTTGAGTTATTCGTAAATTTATTTCAAGGTGTAATGTTTACTGTATTTTGTTATAAATTCTTAACCCCATCACGCAATAAGATTTGTGAGGGAATAGCTTTTTGTGTTGCATCATTATTGATGTTTTTGTCAATTACACAGATAAACATGTTGTATGTAACTTTTGCGTATATTGAAACGGTTGTATTTTTTGCAATTATGATTCCCTATTGCGTTTTGTTTTTTAAAGACAGAATTTTTGTTAAAATTCTCACACCTGTTATTTTGAATGTGATTTATTCAGTATTATCATTTGGAATTAATTATATCTTTTCTGCGATTATCAGTTGTGACTATAATTATCTTATGACAGAGAGTTCCCAATATCGTTATATGTATGTGTTAATGTCAAATCTGATTTTTGTAATTGTCTTATTTATAATTTATAATCTTTTCAAAAGTTCGTTAAGCCATATTCACAAACAAGAAATATTGATTACTCTTGTAATTCCTTTGTTGAGCATTGCTGTAGGCTTGCTGACATTTTTGGTATCTTCAAACGCTGATATGTCTGATTTTGACCGTATTGTATTAGGAGCGGTTTCAATAATAATCCTTTCATTTACATTTATAAATTTTTATCTTATTAAAAGTCTTTCAAAAAATTATTCTTTGGAAAATGAAAATATTTTGCTTAATAAAGAAAAAGAGCTGTATAATGTTCAAATGACAAGTTCAGAAAAATATATGAAAAATCTTACTGATGTTAAGCATAACATTCAAAATCAATTGTTGTGCATCGAAAATTTGATTGACGGGCAAAGGTATGATGAAGCTAAAAAAATGTGCAATAATGTAAATAATAATATTTCTGCTAATGTCCATTTTTGTAAAACAGGTTATGTTTATTTGGATGCTATATTAAATGTTGTATATGAAAAAGCAATTGAAAATAATATTGATTTCAGCGTAGATTGTAAAGATAATTTAAGTTTTGTGGCAGGTGATGATTTAGCTGTTCTAATAGGTAATCTTGCAGATAATGCTGTTGAGGCACTTGCAAAAGAGCAAAATAAAAAATTAAAGATAAGCATATTTCAAAACGGGTCGTACGGAGTTTTAAATGTGCAGAATTATTGCTCTTCTTCAGTTTTGCAGACTAATCCAACTTTGTACACAAGTAAAGAAGATAAGAAAAATCACGGCAAAGGAATTTCTATAGTAAAAAGTATTGCCAAGAAGTATGGGGGAGATGTAGTTATTTCGGAGAAGAATAATGAATTTATAGTTTCGGTAATTTTAGATAACCGAATTTTTACCAAAAACCCACTATTTTTACCTGATTAAAATCAAATATTCTAAAAAATGCTATCCTTTCTTTAAGGCGTTATGCCAAGAAAGCGGAATGCAGATACAAAATAATCAGTTAACGCATAAAATAGCAATAAAATAGTTTGACTAATATATAATATTGTGTTAAAATTATACGAAAAAGGATAGCATTTTTGTTTTGTATTGAATTTTATGTTTTAGCCGTATTTGCGTTAATTCCGTTATTATACTTTGACCTTGTGTTGCAGGAATTTGAAACTTTTATTATCAAAAAATTTAAATAAGGTTTAAAGCTACTTCCGTAAATAAGAATTATAGAGTGCAATTTTTGTCGATTTTTTTACAGTTTTTGCACAATCAAAGTTTACAGTATGGTTTTGAGATATGATTAAACAAAATATAGGATAAAAAATCAATGAACATTTTTAATATAAATCAAAAATTAAGGAGAGTTGAATTTTGAAAAAGGGTAAAAATTTGCGTAGCGTTAATACTGACGGAGGGGTGAATTTGCAATTCAAGCTTCTGTCGGCAATCGGAATTATCATTATAGTTTCCGGACATTGTTATCATGGCGGAATGGAACTTGCTTATAACTGGTTTCCGCCGTATTCGTATAATTTAGCATTGTTTGTGTTTATATCGGGATATTTTTACAAAACCGATTATGAAGAAAATGTCGGAAAATACATATGGAAACGAACAAAGCGGCTTCTTATTCCTGCGTATCTGTGGAATATATTTTACGGTGGTATGGTTGCATTTCTCGGTTTGTTTGGATTTACTATAGGTGCAAAGCCTGATTTATACAATCTTTTTGTTATGCCGTTTGTTGACGGTGAGGCTTTTCAATATAACCTCGGTTCATGGTTTGTGTACCCGCTGTTTTTGGTTTGCATAATAAATGTGCTGTTCAGAAAATTTTTGAAACTGATTCATCTTGACAATGAATTTATAGTTTTGATAGTGTATCTCGCAATCGGAATGATAGGAATTAACACTGCAATAGAAAATCCGACTGCAATTAACGGTATAGTGAAACTTCTTGTCAGAACAATGTTTTTTCTGCCGTGTTATGAATTCGGTCGCTTTTATAAAGCTGTGCTTGAAAAGAAAGACAATCTCAATAATGTTGCGTACTTTGCAATTATATTTGCTGTACAGCTGATGCTTTTAACTTTTTGCAAAGATTTGGAGTACACTCCGTCGTCATTTACTAAATTCAACAACGGTTTTATAATTCCGTATATCTCGTCAATCACAGCAATTGCATTTTGGCTGAGAGTTTCAAGATTGCTTGTACCTGCCATAGGAAACAGCAAGCTTGTAAGGCTTATAGCTGACAACACATACGGAATTATGGTAAATCA
>OHDR01000723.1_pt1 | contig 13246 bp, 7 predicted proteins | sample 1567001 | NCBI WGS metagenome assembly OHDR01 (sample SAMEA3879553, study PRJEB24766) | human gut metagenome | biome: human-associated habitat; feature: feces | place: USA | collected 1985/1987 | reverse complement strand
ATACGCACATTATACCATATCTCAAAGCCTTCTTGCGCAAAAATGTATCGTTTGTCAACATTTTCCGGGATAAAAATGTTGACAAACGATACAAAACTATTGCCAAATGTCGCTAATTCATTTTTTCTCCCAAAAAGAAAGAAGCCATACTCTCTCAAGTATGACTTCTCTCCTTTTTCAAATTCTTTTTAAGGAAAAAGAATTACTCTTCTTCTGCGCCGTACAGTTTTACGAGTTTGTTCAGGTAAGTGTAACGGTCTTTTGCTTCCTGCTCGTTCTTGCCGAACAGTCTTTCTGCTTTCGCCGGGTTTGCACGTTTCAGAGAGTTGTAACGTACCTCGCCGTTCAGGAATTCCTGATAATCTCCTGACGGAGCCTTGGAATCCAGTGTGAATGCGCTCTTGCCTTCTGCAGCGAGTGCCGGGTTGAAGCGGAAGCAATGCCAGTATCCGGTCTGAACAGCGAGCTGCTCCTCGGTCTGTGCTTTGCTCATACCTTTCTTGATACCATGGTTGATACATGGAGCGTAAGCGATAATGAGGGACGGTCCCGGATATGCCTCTGCCTCTGCGATTGCTTTGACTGCCTGATTGTAATCAGCGCCCATAGCGATCTGTGCTACGTATACATAGCCATAGCTCATTGCGATGCTTGCCATATCTTTCTTCTTGGTTTCTTTACCGCCTGCTGCGAACTGTGCAACTGCACCGGTCGGAGTAGCTTTGGAGGACTGTCCGCCTGTGTTGGAGTAAACCTCGGTATCGTATACCATGATGTTGATATCCTTGCCGCTTGCAAGTACGTGGTCAACACCGCCGAAGCCGATATCGTAAGCCCAGCCGTCACCACCGAATATCCATACAGACTTCTTTGCAAGATAATCCTTCTTTGCAAGTATGCCACGCACAAGCTCATTGTCCGCAGGAAGCTTCTCAAGCTCTGCTATAAGCTTCTGGGCTGCCGGTGCGTTGAGCTTGGTGTCATTCTTAGTCTCAAGGAACTTATCTGCTGCGCTTCTAAGCTCATCTGTAGCTGCGTCCGAAGCCACAAGCTCATTTAACTTCTCCACAGCCTGCTCTCTAAGTGTCTTCTGTCCAAGATACATACCAAAACCATGTTCTGCGTTATCCTCGAATAATGAGTTAGCCCATGCTGGTCCCTTTAATGTATCCTTGTTTACTGTATATGGTGATGTTGCAGCTGGACCACCCCAGATTGAAGAACAACCTGTAGCGTTAGAAATATACATCTGCTCACCAAATAACTGTGTAATTAATCTAGCATAAGATGTTTCTGCACAACCTGCACAGCTTCCTGAGAACTCAAGGAGTGGCTGGTTATACTGAGAACCGATTGGTGTATTTACTAATGCTGGCTTAATATCCTTCTTACCTACGTTAGCTACAAGATAATCGAATACTGGCTGCTCTTCTGCCTGTGATTCCTGTGGAACCATCTTAAGAGCTTCTCCAGCCTTAGGACATACAGTAACACATTCGCCACATCCCATACAATCTAATGGAGATACTGACATTGTGTACTTCATTGTTGTGTCTGTTGCATGCTTAGAATCAGCAAGCTTAATCTGTGATGGAGCTTCTGCCTGTTCCTTAGCATCAAGAATGAATGGTCTGATAGTAGCATGTGAACATACGAATGCACAGCTGTTACACTGAACACAGCTTGCTGGATCCCACTCAGGAACCATAACGGCTGTTCCTCTCTTCTCGTATGCTGAAGCACCTGTCTCAAACTGACCATCTGCAATATCCTTAAATGCAGATACTGGAAGGCTGTCACCATCCATCTTTCCGATAGGATCAAGAAGTTCGTTAACCATCTTAACTGTAGCAGGACGTCCTGTTCTTTCAACTGGCTTCTTATCATCAACTGCTGTTGCCCAGTCTGCTGGTACTTCTACCTTATGTACTGCATCAACACCTGCATCGATAGCCTTATAGTTCATCTCAACTACTGCATCACCCTTCTTGCTGTATGACTTCTTAGCAGCTGCCTTCATATATTCAACAGCTTCATCAATAGGCATTACGTTAGCAAGCTTGAAGAATGCTGACTGTAAGATTGTGTTAGTTCTCTTACCCATACCGATTTCAATAGCTTTATCAATAGCGTTGATTGTGTAAAGCTGGATATTATTCTTAGCAATATACTGCTTAGCTTCTGCTGGCATATGCTGATTAAGTTCTTCATCTGACCACTGGCAGTTAATCATAAAGATTCCGCCTGGCTTAACATCCTGAACCATCTTATAACCCTTAACAACATATGAAGGATTATGACATGCTACGAAGTCAGCCTGATTGATATAGTATGGACTTCTGATTGGGTTATCACCAAATCTTAAGTGGCTGATTGTAATACCACCTGTCTTCTTAGAGTCATACTGGAAGTATGCCTGAATATACTTATCTGTATGGTCACCGATGATCTTAGTAGAGTTCTTGTTAGCACCTACTGTACCATCTCCACCGAGACCCCAGAACTTACATTCCTTAGTACCAGCAGCTGAAGTAATTGGAGCTGGCTTAACTTCTGGAAGTGAAAGGTTAGTAACATCATCAACGATACCAATTGTGAATCTGCTCTTAGGAGCATCATTCTCTAATTCCTTATATACAGCGAAGATAGATGAAGGTGGTGTATCCTTAGAACCAAGACCATATCTGCCACCAACTAATGTGATGTCGTTAAGTCCTGCTTCACGAAGTGTTGTAGCAACATCAAGGAAAAGAGGCTCACCAAGAGAACCTGGCTCCTTTGTTCTGTCAAGTACAGCAATCTTCTTAGCTGTCTTAGGAATAACCTTTAAGATAGCTTCTGATGACCATGGTCTGTAAAGTCTTACCTTAATAAGACCAACCTTTTCACCCTTAGCTGTAAGATAATCAATAACTTCTTCTACTACGTCGTTAACAGAACCCATAGCGATGATTACTCGCTCTGCATCTGGTGCACCATAGTAGTTAAATAATCCATAATTAGTACCGAGCTTCTCGTTAACCTTGTTCATGTACTTCTCAACTACTGCTGGAAGAGCATCATAAACTGAGTTACAAGCCTCTCTGTGCTGGAAGAAGATATCACCATTCTCATGTGAACCACGAGCTGATGGATGATTAGGATTAAGAGCGTGTGCTCTGAATTCTTCAACTGCATCCATTGGGCACATATCCTTAAGATCTTCGTAATCCCACTCTTCAATCTTCTGAATCTCGTGTGATGTACGGAAACCATCAAAGAAGTTAAGGAAAGGTGTCTTTCCTTCAAGTGCTGCACAGTGAGCTACTGGTGAAAGATCCATAACCTCCTGTGGGTTAGTTTCACAAAGCATTGCAAAACCTGTCTGACGACATGCATATACATCTGAATGATCACCAAAGATGTTCAATGCATGTGATGATACTGTACGGGCAGATACGTCGAATACGCATGGGAGCTGCTCACCAGCTATCTTATACATATTAGGAATCATAAGTAAAAGGCCCTGTGAAGCTGTAAATGTTGTTGTTAATGCACCTACACCTAAAGAACCATGAACTGTACCTGCAGCACCAGCCTCTGATTCCATCTCAACTACCTTAACAGTACTGCCGAAAATGTTCTTTCTTCCGGCTGCTGACCACTGGTCAACATAATCTGCCATCGGGCTTGATGGTGTGATTGGATAGATACCAGCAACTTCTGTATATGCATAAGCTACATGTGCAGCGGCTGTATTACCATCCATAGAATGTTTCTGTCTTGCCATTATAAATATTTCCTCCTTAAGAAAATTTAGGCGGCATAAATGTACCAGCTATAAATAACCAGATATACATTATACGTCCCTACATATTACTTAATATTTTATTATCTTTATCTCCAAAAGTAAAGGCATAAATGTGAGATTTCATGCTTATTTCATTATTAAAATCAATACAATGCCATTAAAAACTGGACTTTTCCAATGTCCAAGCATCGGAAAAGTCCAATTACACGATTTACATATTCTTATTATTACTACATTTTATTAATAAATCATTATATTAATCGTCTTCACCCTGAAGTGCATCATAACCTGATTCTCCGGTTCTTACCTTTACTACATCCTCAACATCATATACAAAAATCTTACCATCACCGATATGACCTGTATAGAGAGCCTTTCTTGTAGCATTGATAACATCCATTACAGGAACTGAAGATATTACCATCTCAACCTGTGTCTTAGGAAGAAGCTGGATATCCATTGGAACACCTCTGTAATATTCAGGAGCACCCTTCTGTGTACCACATCCAAGAACCTGTGTAACTGTCATACCTGTAACTCCGATATCGTTCATGGCCTTCTTGAATCTCTCGAATCTCTCCTGCTTCATAAGAATCTCAACCTTGGTAATCTTCTTGCCATCACCTGCATCAGATGTCTTAACAAGAGCAGGTACAGAAGCTTCCATTGATTCTGAACCGATTACATCAGCATCACCGTCAACAAAGTCCATACCACCAAATTCGAATCCTGCATAAGCACTTGAAAGACCATGCTCCATAATATCAAGGCCTCTGATTTCTTCTTCCTTAGAAGCTCTGAGTCCGATTGTAGCCTTAATTACTGTGAACACAATCACCATGCATACAGCTGCCCATGCTGCAACTGATACAAATCCTAATAACTGAAGTCCAAGCTGTGTGAATCCACCGCCATAGAAAAGACCTTCGCCCTTAATTGAACCACCTTCTAAAGCAATTGCATATCCTGGAGCTGAGCTTGTTGCAAAAAGGCCAACAGCAATTGTACCCCAGATACCATTCATCATATGTACTGCTACAGCACCTACAGGATCATCAACATGAAGCTTGTAGTCAAGAAGCCATACGCCGAATACTACTAAAAGACCAGAAACAATACCTATCATTGTTGCACCAAATGCATCTGTTACATCACAAGGAGCTGTTATACCAACAAGACCTGCAAGTGAAGCATTTAAACACATTGAAACATCAGGCTTACCATATCTTATCCATGTGAATATCATACATGTTACTGTAGCTACTGCAGGAGCAACTGTTGTTGTAAGGAAAATAGAGCCTAAATCTTCAATTGTTGTTGCTGCTGCACCGTTAAATCCATACCAGCCAAACCACAGAATAAATACACCAAGTGCACCAAGTGGAATATTGTGTCCTGGGAAAGCATTTACCTTTATAACCTTACCATTAGCATCCTTTTCAAACTTACCAATACGAGGTCCAAGAATCTTAGCACCAATAAGAGCTGAAATACCACCAACCATGTGAATACAACAAGAACCTGCAAAATCATGGAAGCCTAACTGTGCAAGCCAGCCACCGCCCCAGATCCAGTGAGCTTCTATTGGATAGATAAGTGCTGAGATAACTGCTGAGTATACACAATATGATAAGAACTTTGTTCTCTCAGCCATGGCACCTGAAACAATAGTAGCTGTTGTAGCACAGAATACTAAGTTAAATACGAAACTAGAAAAATTAAAATCTTTGTAAGCTGTGAAGATATCAAAACCAGGCTTTCCAATAAAACCAAGTAAATCCTCACCTAATAAGAAACTGAATCCAATAAGAACGAACATTACTGTACCAATACAGAAGTCCATCAGATTCTTCATAATAATGTTACCTGAATTCTTTGCTCTTGTGAATCCTGTTTCTACCATTGCAAAACCTGCCTGCATCCAGAAAACAAGAGCTGCACCTATAAGGAACCACACACCGAATAATTCGGCATCTACCGCTGATAAAATCTCTTGCATAACCATTTCCTCCCTAATCAGAAATTCTTTTTAATTTAATTGCCGGTAACAGAGTTGATCAGGTTCTGTACCTGATTAAACAGAATGCAAAAAAGGCGTGCAGGCAGTTTTCCCAAACTGCTTACACGCCTTTGTGTACATCACTGTTCAATTTATGTTGTTCATTATACTCGCCATTTTCAATAATTATTGAAAAAATCGGACATTTTTATTGACTTTTTAATTTTTTCTTAATAATATTTTAATAAATAAACTTTTAGAGGAGACAATTTATGAAACATATGATACAGCCATTTGGAATTGACATGCATAAAAATGTTCTTACAGACACAAAAGCAGTTAAGCATATGCATTTTTACGAAGCAGATAAAACTAATACCATCCTTAACATCTCATTTATTCCATCATCCACTACAGAATGGATAATATGTTACAACGATAATAATGACATATCTGAATTCATATGTATCGGATGTCAGAACATATTTACAACACTTTCTCTTAAAGAATTTGACCATTATTTCGGGATAAGATTCGACAACACTGGCTGCTACTTTAATAAAGGCTGTGATATTAAGACTTATCCCGTCAACATTACAGACAATATATTCCGTTATGAGCCAGCCCCTCAATCGTATGAGATGCAGCTAATAAAGGATTTTCACAATTCTTCATCCTTTAAAGACAGAATTACACTTTTTAAAGCATTTGTTACAGATTGCAAGACCTTCTGCCCTGTTTCTGAAAATATTGAGAAACTTAACAGACTTATATATTCAGGTACCAGTACTGTTGCAGAATTATCAGAAGAATCAGAATATTCTGTAAGACATATATCAAGGCTTTACAACGAAGTCTATGGTATTGGTGCGAAGGATTTTATCAAAATGTACAGATTCCAGAATGTCCTTGCAGCCATAATTGCTGACCCAGAACGTGATAACAGCTTCTTTATTGAAGGTGCAGGTTATTCGGATCAGGCACATTTCCAAAGAGAATTCAGGACATTTATGGGAATGACTCCTAAGAAGTACATAAAACTTATCAAGAATTTCTGATATACATGCTAAAACAGGTGACAATCTTCACAATCAGACTGCCACCTGCTTTTCTTAATCTCCATCAGTTAATATAAAATCACTCATCACTGTATTGCATATATCAATGCCATATTCTGATAGCTTCAACATATCTGCCTGTCTTGTTAAAAGTCCCTTATTAATATTGCTCTCTATCTCTTTTTCATAGACTTTTTCAATTGGCATTCCGAATCTGTTCTGAAAATCCTTCACATCAACTCCTGCAACCTTTCTTAGTCCAAGAAACATGAATTCTTCCATTGCATCTTCTTTAGTCAGTATTTCAATATTTTCATGAAGTTTTCTTATATCACCGTTAAGCTCTATATACTTCTTGACATCTCTTATGTCGGAATACCGCACATTCTCTGTAAATCCTGCTGCCGAACACCCAAAGCCATAATACTCTCCTCTGTTCCAATACAGAAGATTATGCCTGCATTCGAAGCCCGGTCTGCTATAATTGGATATTTCGTATCTTTCATACCCCGCATTTCCAAGAATCTGCTTCGTTATATGGTACATGCGCCTGTCCTCTTCCTCATCAGGAACCGGCGGAAACTTATCAATATTATCAGCCAGATAAGTGCCTTCCTCAAGAATAAGGCTATACGCCGATATATGCTCCGGCTGTAATTCCGTCACCTTATCAAATGTATTTTCAAGAGTTGCTTCAGTCTGCCCCGGAATAGCCGACATAAGGTCAACATTAATATTATTAAAGCCTGCAGCCCTTGCCAGTCTGAAGCTTTCCTCAAACTGTTCAAATGTGTGTATTCGCCCAAGCATTTTTAATTCATTATTATCAGCAGACTGTAAGCCAAAGCTTAACCTGTTCACTCCTGCGGCTCTGTATTCTGAAAGCCTGCTTTCATTAACTGTTCCCGGATTACATTCCATTGTTATCTCAGCATCATCCAAAACATCAAAACAATCCCTGACAGCAGCTAATATGTCAGCTATACAGCCATCAGGCAGTACTGACGGAGTACCTCCGCCAAAGAATATGGATGTTATCTTATCTTTTACCTGCCCATCTGCTGTATTTCTGATTTCATTAATAAGTGCCTTAGTGTAAGCATATTTTACAGCATCACCAGCCGGAGCAGACAGGAAATCACAATATATACATTTGTGTACACAAAAAGGGATATGTATATATATCCCTTTTTCATATGTTTTATTCATCATCTAACTTTAATACGCTCATAAACGCCTTCTGTGGAATCTCTACATTACCAATCTGGCGCATACGCTTCTTTCCTTCCTTCTGCTTCTCAAGAAGTTTCTTCTTTCTTGAGATATCACCGCCGTAACATTTTGCAAGTACATCTTTTCTGAGTGCCTTGACAGTTTCTCTTGCAATTACCTTGCTTCCGATAGCTGCCTGAATAGGAATCTCAAACTGCTGTCTTGGAATCTCTTCCTTGAGCTTCTCACACATTTTACGGCCTCTCTCCTCAGCATTGCCGGCAAATACAATGAATGAAAGTGCATCAACTTCTTCTTTGTTAATAAGAATGTCAAGCTTGACAAGCTTAGAACGCTCATACCCCTTCATCTCATAATCAAATGATGCATAACCTCTTGAGCGTGATTTAAGTGCATCAAAGAAATCATATATAATCTCATTAAGAGGAAGGTCATACTTAAGCAGTGCCCTTGTCTGCTCAATATATTCCATTCCATTATATATGCCTCGTCTTTCCTGACAAAGCTTCATAATAGGTCCGACGAATTCTGTTGTAACCATAATCTCAGCACTTACCATAGGCTCTTCCATATAATCAATCTCAGAAGGGTCCGGCATATTAGACGGATTAGTAAGGTCAATTACATCTCCGTTCGTCTTGTGAACCTTATATATAACGCCCGGTGCGGTTGTTACAAGGTCAAGATTATATTCTCTCTCAAGTCGTTCCTGTATAATCTCTAAGTGAAGAAGTCCTAAGAATCCACATCTGAAGCCAAATCCAAGTGCAATAGATGTCTCCGGCTCAAACTGCAGGGCTGCGTCATTAAGCTGCAACTTTTCAAGTGCATCTCGTAAATCCTGATACTTGGCGCCATCTGCCGGATATAATCCGCAGTAAACCATAGGATTAACCTTCTTGTAACCAGGAAGTGGCTGCTCACATGGTCTGTCATTATCAGTAACTGTATCACCAACTCTTGTATCTCTTACATTCTTGATACTTGCTGTAATATAACCAACCATTCCAGCTGTAAGCTCATCGCATGGAATAAAACGGCCTGCACCGAAATATCCAACCTCAACGACCTCTTCTACAGCTCCGGTTGCCATCATTCTTATCTTAGTACCCTTCTTGACAGTACCTTCTTTAATTCTTACAAATATGATAACACCCTTATATGCATCATATAACGAATCAAATATAAGCGCTGAAAGTGGTGCGGAAGCATCTCCTGATGGTGCTGGAATCTTAGTTACAATCTGTTCAAGAACCTCTTCAATATTAATTCCGTTCTTGGCTGATATAAGCGGTGCATCCTGTGCCTCTATTCCTATAACATCCTCAATCTCTTCAATAACTCTTTCAGGTTCTGCACTTGGAAGATCAATCTTATTAATTACAGGAAATACATCAAGATCATGGTCTAATGCAAGATATACATTAGCAAGTGTCTGTGCTTCGATTCCCTGTGCCGCATCTACTACAAGTATAGCACCATCACAGGCTGCAAGTGCTCTTGATACCTCATAATTAAAGTCGACATGTCCCGGAGTATCAATAAGATTGAATATATATTCCTGTCCATCTGATGCCTTATATACAGTTCTTACTGTCTGTGCTTTAATTGTAATTCCTCTTTCTCTCTCAAGATCCATGTTATCAAGAATCTGCTCCTGCATCTCTCTTGATGTGAGAAGTCCGGTTTTTTCAATTATTCTGTCAGCCAGTGTTGACTTACCATGATCAATATGTGCAATAATACAAAAATTTCTTATGTTCTTCTGATTAATTCCTGCCATTAATATAACCCCGCTTGTTTTAAATAATCTTTTATGCCATCTGCTATGGCTTGTGCTGTCTTAGTTTTATCAGTTGTTACTTTCTTTAAATCTGATACATTAGTTATAAAACCCATGTCTATTACTGTGCTTGTACATTTACTATGAGCGTTAATATAATAATTATCCTTTGCATCTCCAACTGTACCGGTTTTCACTCCACGATTCTTAATTCCAGTACTTTTTTCCATGCTCTTAAGAATAATCCTTGAAAGCTCTGCTGCCTCAACAGGCTTTGTCGTGTGAATATAACTCTCCGCACCGGAAACTGATGTATCTGCATTATATGAATTCATTCTAAGTGACACACATATATATACTTTTGACGAATTACATATCTTTACACGTTCTTCGTCTGTAACATCCCTATCTGATGTTCTTGTCATGACAACCTCTATCCCATCGGATTCAAGCTTTGACTTAATATCAAGAGCCATTTCAAGATTTATATCCTTTTCCTTCCTGCCTGATGACGACACTCCAGTATCCTTTCCACCTTTTGATGGATCAAGACAGACTACAGCCTTTGAAGACGCCCCTTTAGATTCAACATTCTTATTATCATTAAGATATCCGCTTGTTCTGGTTTCGCTCTCGGTTTCTTTGCCAATAACGTTTTCCTCACTTACAGTATCCTTAAAAAAGTCATTATACACCATTAAAGTGATAACCAGCAAGCAGACAAGTGTAGCCAGTCCGAATAATTTATCTATTCTAAATGTTTTACGATGTTTCATTATAGTACCCCATTAATATTTCTTGTACTATTGTCCATAAGGAAGGGGTAAATGTCAACAACTTTTAACCATTTCTTTTCTTAACTGACGCATTATTTTCTTTTCAAGCCTTGAAATATATGATTGTGAAATTCCTAACATATCAGCAACCTCTTTCTGTGTCTTTTCTTCTCCATCCTCTGAACTCAAACCAAATCTCAAATCAACTATTATTCTTTCACGCTCCGGAAGCTGGTTTATAGCCTTTTTAAGCATTTTGCACTCAACCTCTGTTTCAATATCCCTATATATAATATCCTCATCCGTTCCAATAATGTCTGACAACAGAAGTTCATTACCATCCCAGTCAACATTAAGCGGTTCATCAATTGACACTTCTGCTTTTATCTTACTGTTTCTTCTAAGATACATAAGAATTTCGTTTTCTATACACCTTGATGCATATGTTGCAAGCTTGATATTTTTATCCTTATCATATGAATTAATTGCTTTGATAAGCCCTATTGTTCCAATTGATATCAAATCCTCTACACCAACCCCTGTATTGTCAAATTTCTTCGCAATATAAACAACAAGCCTTAAATTATGTTCTATCAGGGTGTGCTTTGCTTCAGCATCAGAAGCTGTCCCCAGTGCTTCTATTGCGTTCTGTTCCTCACTTGCCCCAAGTGGTGCCGGCAATATATCTGTCCCACCTATATAATGTACGTCCCCCTGCTTTAATAAACAAAAATTCTTTATAGAAGGCATTACCTTAAACTGAAAATGATCCGCCATCGCAACCTTTACTACCATATTTCTATCCATCCTTTTATTTTCTTCAAACTTCCGATTCTTCTACATAATCATGTCCTTCCCCAAAAGGGCATGATAATCCCCATTCTTATTAATCTGCCTAAGAGACATACCTATAGCCGCATGCTCCCTTTTCACAACATTTTCTCCCTCGTATATATGTATATAATCTGCTGTTATGATTTCCATCATCCCACCTGAATTTCCCACACTGTTATATGGAATCAGATGATATCCAAGCTGTTGTAAGTTATCTATGTCACTGAGAATATCGTTGAAATACGTTCTTTCAACCACTGTAACAGGTCTTTTCCCAACATAATCAATAAGGCTGTTGCCTGTATCAATTATTGCGTCCATTTCAAATTCCCGTTCTGCTACGCCAATCACAATGTGTCTTTTCAAACCATCTGTTATCCTGATAGTTTTAAGTGTCTTAAGCACAATGACAACAACTATAACCGTCACAGTAAGAAAGATTACAAGCTCACTGTCAGACAGAATTACATTTTCAATAAAATACCCTGCAAATGTGTACTTTAACCAATGCATTATCCCACCTGCAAAAAGTGCAATAAGAATCATTCCTGCACCTGCTTTCAACAGATTCCTCATATAAAGCTTTAATTGTTTTGATGTTTTCTGCTTAAAGTCTTTAGTACCGGAAAGCATTATCATAGCCATGATTAATGTTACCGGAACATATGTAATAAACTTTTCAAGCAGTGCAAATCTTAGAGGAATACACACACATATGACAGCCCATACAGCTCCTAAAGTGGCAGAAATAATCATTCTGGATATTCTGGCAGAAAATTTAAATATCCAGTCTGTTATAAGCAGCACGCACAGGTTTGCCACAAGGTTTATTCCAAACAGAACATCTGCATATATAACCGTTTCGTACATCACCTCCTTGTTTTGAATCCGTTTCTTTGTTACAAGTGGAATTATATACGACATATCATGCAAAATTTGTCAAAACAACAGAGTGGGCACAAAAAAACACCGCCAGCAAACTGACGGTGTTAAATATACTTATATTAAATTATTACTTCTTATTCTTCTGTAAGAATGTTGGAATTGTGATTCCTCTGTCCTTAACCTGTGGTGTAACAGGTGATGGCTGCTTAAGTCCTGGAAGCGGAGCATCATTTGATACCGAAGATGTTTTTGCTGCTGGCTGTGAATATGTATACTGTGGCTTAACATTAACAGTTGGTCTTGTTGCCTGTGCCATACCTGCAAATCCTGCCATAGCCTTATTAACGTTACCGTCCTCAAGACCTGTTGCAATAACAGTAATTGTAGCCTGATCTGTAACACTCTCATCATACATAGCACCAAAGATAATGTTGGCATTATCTCCTGCAAGTTCCTGAACGTAGCTTGCAGCTTCATTAGCTTCGATAAGACTGATATCACCTGAGATATTGATGATAACATGAGATGCACCCTCAATAGTTGTCTCAAGAAGTGGGCTTGTAACAGCCTGCTTAACTGCTTCGATAGCCTTGTCATCGCCTGTAGCTGTACCGATACCGATATGTGCAACACCCTTGTCCACCATAACAGTCTTAACATCAGCAAAGTCAAGGTTAATAAGACCTGGTACATTGATAAGGTCTGTAATTCCCTGAACAGCCTGCTGTAACACTTCATCAGCCTTCTTTAATGCCTCTGGCATAGTTGTTCTTCTGTCTACTATCTCTAAAAGCTTGTCATTAGGAATAACAATAAGTGTATCTACGTTCTCCTTAAGCTTCTCAATTCCTGATTCAGCATTAGCCATTCTTGTTCTTGCTTCAAACT
>OHDR01000718.1_pt1 | contig 13332 bp, 11 predicted proteins | sample 1567001 | NCBI WGS metagenome assembly OHDR01 (sample SAMEA3879553, study PRJEB24766) | human gut metagenome | biome: human-associated habitat; feature: feces | place: USA | collected 1985/1987 | reverse complement strand
TAAAAACAGTCTGTTCAATTATTACTGGAAATCTGATAGGAAATAATAAAATTACGTTAGTGGATAGTACAGTTGTTAATAGACATAAATATTTAGGAAGATACACAGAAGTAATTGTTCAAACGAAATGGGCATTTTGGGGTGTACATTATTTAAGCATGGATGAAGTAAAATGCAATAAATATTCTGTTGATATGGATGGAATTTTAAATTGGTGTAGTTTGTGCAAATTTGATACAGATAATCTAAATGATTACAAATGGGTGAAATCTGAAAAAATAGAAGTAAAAATGAAGGATAATCTGTCGCTTCATTTTATACCAATATGTAAAGGTGGAAAAGGAACGACTACACAGCAAACGGATTCAGAGATGGTAAAAGTACCGGATGTGACAGGCAAGACATATGAGGAAGCACAGAAAGAACTGAACAAATATGATCTCGGAATCCATAAGTCAACTGCGCCTTCCGATACTGTTGCAAAAGGAAAGATCATCAGCCAGGATCCTGCTGATGGAAAGAAAGTAAAGAAGCATACAACAGTCAATGTTGTGATTAGTTCCGGTGAGGAAGCAAAGACAACAACCATTCCAAATGTTGTTGGAATGTCGGAAGCTAATGCGGAAAAAGCACTTCAGGCGAAGAACCTTGTTGTGAAGAAAGGTGATCCGGTCTACAGTGATAATGTGGAACAGGGAGAAGTTGTTTCAGTCAGTCCAAGTGAAGGGGCAGAAGTAAAAGAAGGAACAACGGTTACGCTTGTAATAAGCAAGGGAAATCAGCCGGCAACAGTTCCGAAACTTACCGGAAAGTCCCAGTCGGATGCTGAAGCAGCACTTTCACAGGCTGGCTTGTCCGGAAATGCAACGGAAGATTACAGTGATACTGTAGAAGAAGGAGTTATTATTTCACAGGATACAGATGCCGGAAAAGAAGTATCCAAGGGTACAACGATTGGATATGTGGTGAGCAAAGGACCAAAGATGACGGTGGTTACTGTGCCGGATCTGTCCTATAAAGATAAAAACACAGCCGAGAAACTGCTGAAACAGGCAGGACTTACACCGGAGTATATTGGTGAAGATTATAGTGATGAATATCCAAAAGGACAGGTATTCTATCAGTCTGTCAGCAGCGGTACACAGGTGGAAAAAGGAACAACTGTCAAGTATATGGTCAGCAAAGGATCTCAACCATCAGCCCCGGATAGTGGAAATTCCGGAAATGATTCCGGAACAGAAGAGAACACGAATCAATGATAACAGAGAGCAAGTATATGCAGGGAAAGATAATAAAAGGGATTGCCGGATTCTACTACGTGAATGTAGTAGAATCCGGAATTTTTGAATGTAAAGCAAAGGGTGCTTTTCGAAAAGACGGAATCAAGCCGTTGGTCGGTGATGATGCTGTGATCGAGGTACTTGATGAAAAAGAAATGACAGGAAATATCACAGAGATCCTGCCGCGTAAGAATGCGTTGATTCGTCCGGCAGTAGCCAATATTGATCAGGCACTGGTTGTGTTTGCAGTGACAAAACCGAAACCACATTACAATCTGTTGGATCGTTTTCTTGTCATGATGGAACGAAAAGAGATACCTGTCGTATTATGTTTTAATAAGACAGATATTGCAAGCCATCCTGAAATTGCAGAATTGAAAGAAGTTTATACCGGATGCGGATATCCGGTAATCTTCACAAGCGCGAAAGAAGAGGAAAATATCAGTGAGTTAAAATCACTTTTAAAAGGAAAGACAACTTCGATTGCAGGTCCTTCCGGTGTTGGAAAATCATCCCTGATCAATCTTCTGCAGTCTGAAGTGAAGATGGAGACAGGAAGTATCAGTAAGAAGATTGACCGAGGGAAACATACAACAAGACATTCCGAACTGATCGTGATTGGAGAAGATTCTTATATTATGGATACTCCGGGATTCAGCTCTCTTTATGTCAATGATTTCGAAAAAGAAGATTTAAAATATTATTTTCCGGAATTCACACCATTTGAAGGACAGTGCAAGTTCAATGGCTGTGACCATATACATGAACCCGGATGCGCTGTAAAAGAGGCAGTTGAAGAAGGGAAGATCCATAAGATCAGATATGAAGATTATATGGAGATGTACCGTGAACTAAAGGAAAGAAAGAGGTATTAAGTTTATGAAAAATATTTTGGCACCATCTATTCTCTCAGCAGATTTCAAAATTTTAGGAGAACAGTTGAAATTAACAGAAGAAGCAGGCGCAGAGTATATTCATTTTGATGTGATGGACGGAATGTTCGTTCCAAGCATTTCCTTTGGAATGCCTGTTCTCGCATCAATCAAGGGAGCAACAACACAGACACTGGATGTTCATCTCATGGTGACAGAACCGATCCGTTATGTGGAAGAATTCGTGAAAGCAGGAGCAGATATCGTTACAGTTCATTATGAAGCATGTGAAGATCTGCAGGCAACAATTGATAAAATCCATGCAGCAGGAGCGAAAGTGGGAATTTCTATTAAACCAAAGACACCGGTTGATGTACTGCTTCCATATCTGGATCAGGCAGAGATGTTTCTGATCATGTCTGTAGAACCGGGATTCGGCGGACAGGCATTTATTCCGGAATCACTGGAGCGTATCAGTGAATTGAGAAACCTTCTGAATGAAAAAGGACTTACAACTGATATTGAAGTAGATGGTGGAATCTATCATAAAAACGTGGCAGAAGTACTTGCAGCCGGAGCGAATGTAATGGTCTCAGGTTCAGGAGTTTTTAAAGGTGATATCAAAGATAATACAGCAAAGTTTATGGAGATTTTAAACGGCAATGTGTAAGAGAACAGTTATTGTGAGCGGGGGAATGCTGGAAGAAGATTTTGTCCTTCCAATTCTTGAGGCAGAAGAGACAGAATTTATTATCGGAGTAGATAAAGGACTCGCATTTCTTTATGAACATAAGATCAAGCCGGATTACATTGTGGGAGATTTTGACAGTGTACCGGAAGAAGTGATCAATTATTATAGAAAAGAAGCAAGTGTACCGATCCGGGAGTTCAATCCGGTAAAGGATGCGTCTGATACGGAGATTGCACTTCGTATGTGTCTTGGACTCAGAAGAAAAGAAATCTGGATTCTTGGAGGAACAGGAAATCGTCTGGATCATTTCTGGGCTAATGTTCAGTGCCTGAATATTGCACTTGAAGCAGGATCTCAGGCGATGATCTTAGACAGTCATAATAGAATTCGTCTGCTTGATCATGGAATCGCAATTCGCAGAGAAGAAGCTTTCGGAAAGTATTTTTCAGTATTTCCGATGCAACTTCCGGTTGAGGATTTCTGTATCAGCGGTGCAAAATATCCATTGCAGAATCATTTGCTCTCATCAGGAGACAGCTTGTGTGTGAGTAATGAGTTTGCAGAAGGTGAAGATGAAGTGAAGATCTCTTTCGTGTTTGGAAAAGTGATTTTGATGGAGACGAGAGATTGAAATTCAAGCCCCATTATAGTATAATATTAGATGCTATTTTGGGGCTTCTTTTTGTGAAAGAGTCACATAACAGAAAATAAGAGAAATAGACCTTGTGGATTTAGCTTTAGAAATCAAGGTTTTAAGGAGGAAATAGAGAAAATGAAACTTGGAATCGTGGGATTACCGAACGTAGGAAAAAGTACACTGTTCAATTCACTGACAAAGGCCGGTGCAGAATCTGCAAACTATCCATTCTGTACAATTGACCCGAATGTCGGTGTTGTAACAGTTCCGGATAAGAGACTGGATGTGCTTGGAGAGATGTATCATACAAAGAAGATCATTCCGGCAGCAATCGAGTTTGTTGATATTGCAGGACTTGTGAAGGGAGCATCCAAAGGAGAAGGACTTGGAAACCAGTTTCTTGCCAATATCCGTGAGGTTGATGCAATCGTACATGTTGTAAGATGCTTCGAGAATACGAATATTGTGCATGTAGACGGAAGTATTGATCCGCTGCGTGACATTGAGACAATCAATCTTGAGCTGATTTTCTCAGATCTTGAGGTTCTTGAAAGAAGAATCTCCAAGACAGTGAAGCTTTCTAGAAATGATAAGATGGCGGCGAAAGAGCTGGATCTTCAGAACCGTTTGAAAGCACATCTGGAAGAGAATAAGATGGCAAAGAGCTTCGTGACAGAGGATGAGGATGAGCAGGCATGGCTTGCCGAGTACAACCTTCTGACAGCAAAACCTGTAATCTTTGCGGCAAATGTATCTGAGGATGATCTTGCAGATGATGGTGCGAATAATGAAGGCGTTAAAGCTGTTCGTGAGTATGCAAAAAAAGAAAACTGCGAAGTGTTTGTTGTATGTGCTGAGATTGAAGAGGAAATTTCTCAGTTAGATGATGATGAGAAGGCTATGTTCCTTGAGGATCTTGGATTGGAAGAATCCGGACTTGAGAAGCTGATCAAGGCAAGCTATCATCTTCTTGGACTGATCAGTTATTTGACAGCAGGTGAGCCGGAAGTTCGTGCATGGACAATCAAGAAGGGAACTAAGGCACCACAGGCAGCTGGTAAGATTCATACAGACTTTGAACGTGGATTTATCCGTGCGGAAGTAGTAAGTTATGATGATCTGATGGCATGTGGAACTCATGCGGCAGCGAAAGAAAAAGGATTGGTTCGTTTGGAAGGAAAAGACTATGTCGTTCAGGACGGAGATATCATGCTGTTCAGATTTAATGTTTAACAGATATAGGAAATATGCTTGAAAACCAGTTAGATTCATTGTTTTCTAATTGGAAAAGCAGTAAAAACAGGAATCAGGGACAACTGGATTTGTTCCTGATTTCTGTGGATATGAAAGGAAATAACATAATATGCATTATAATATCAGCTTTCCGAATTTAGGGATTTATCTGGATCATGTAGGAAAAAGCATCAGCATCTTTGGCTTTTCCATTGCTTACTACGGCATGATTATCGGTGCAGCAATTTTGATTGGATTTTTGATTGCCACAGTGGAAGCAAAAAGAACAGGACAGAATCCGGAAGACTATCTGGATATGGGAATTGTCGGAGTAATTGCAGGAATTGCAGGCGCAAGAATCTATTATGTGATTTTCTCCTGGGATTTATATAAAGATAATCTTTTGTCTATCTTTAATCTCAGAGAAGGTGGTCTGGCAATTTATGGTGGCGTGATCGGAGCAGTGATCGCAGTTTTTGTGATGGCTGCTGTTAAGAAAAAATCACCATTTCAGATTTTGGATACAATCGCACTGGCGCTTCTGAATGGTCAGATGCTTGGACGTTGGGGGAATTTCTTTAACAGGGAAGCATTTGGAGAATATACGGATTGTCTGTTTGCGATGAGGCTTCCGGTTGATGCAGTAAGACCGGGAGATATCACAGAACTTATGCGTGAGAATATGCAGAGAATTGATGGAGTCAGTTATATCCAGGTACATCCGACATTTTTGTATGAATCATTATGGTGTGCCGGACTTCTTATCATATTGTTTTTGTATAGGAAGCATAAGAAATATGAAGGTGAACTTTTTCTCATGTACCTGTTTGGATATGGGGCAGGACGTGTATGGATTGAGCGGCTTAGAACGGATCAGCTTGTTCTTCCGGGAATCGGATTCCCGGTGTCAGAACTTCTGGCAGGTTGTCTGGTGATTATGACAGGAATTATGCTGATCTATTGCAGAAGACATTGCAGAAAAAGAAACGAGAAGAAAAAAGTGGATCAGTACGAGCCGGTGCCAACAAAGATCAAAGGGAAAAAACCACCGAAGTGGGATGACCGGTTGTTTAAGAATAGATAGAATAATAAGAAAAAAGTATAGTGATTCATAAGTCAGAAGAGTTAATGTTCAACAGAAAGAACTCTTCTGACTTTTTCTATTCCTGCCTGTTTTAGTTAATAATCCCCAATACCAGCACTGATAACTATTCTCAAAACAATACTCTGTACACGAAAATATACAAAAGAGGATATTTATAACTCTAGACTTTTGTGACTTTTGGAGATATAATGAAACTACATGTGAATTAATTATACTTAACTCAGTGTAAAACCTATGTAACACCTAAGGAGGAATAAAAATGGCAAGAAAAATGAAGACCATGGACGGTAATCAGGCAGCAGCTCACGTTTCTTATGCATATACAGAAGTAGCAGCTATTTACCCGATTACGCCTTCATCCGTTATGCCGGAGCATATCGATGAGTGGGCTACTGAAGGAAGGGAGAACATTTTCGGACAGACTGTACAGGTTACAGAGATGCAGTCCGAGGCCGGAGCAGCAGGTGCTGTTCACGGATCATTAGCAGCAGGTGCTCTTACAACAACATTTACTGCTTCTCAGGGACTCCTTCTTATGATTCCTAACTTATATAAGGTTGCTGGTGAGCAGCTTCCGGGAGTATTCAACGTATCTGCCCGTGCACTTGCAAGCCACGCACTGTCAATTTTTGGAGATCATTCTGACGTTTATGCATGTCGTCAGACAGGAGCAGCTATGCTCTGTGAATCCAGCGTACAGGAAGTAATGGACCTTACTCCGGTTGCTCATTGTGCAGCACTTGAAGGAAAGATTCCATTCATCAACTTCTTTGATGGATTCAGAACATCACACGAGATTCAGAAAATCGAGACATGGGATTATGAAGATCTGAAAGACATGGTAAGCATGGAAGCAATCGACGAGTTCCGCGCACATGCACTTAACCCGAACCACCCATGCCAGAGAGGTTCAGCTCAGAACCCGGATATCTTCTTCCAGGCTAGAGAGGCTTGTAACCCATTCTATGATGCACTTCCGGGAATCGTTCAGAAGTACATGGATAAGGTTAATGAGAAGATCGGAACAGACTACAAACTGTTCAACTACTATGGAGCAGCAGATGCAGAGCACGTGATCGTAGCTATGGGATCTGTTTGTGACACAATCGAGGAGACAATCGATTACCTGACAGCTGCAGGAGAGAAAGTCGGAGTTGTTAAAGTTCGTCTTTACAGACCATTCAGCGCAGAAGCTCTGATCGATGCTATCCCGGATACAGTTAAGAAGATTTCTGTTCTTGACAGAACAAAAGAGCCAGGAGCACTTGGCGAGCCACTGTACCTGGATGTTGTTGCAGCACTTAAAGGATCTAAGTTCGATGCAGTTCCAGTTTACACAGGACGTTATGGACTTGGTTCTAAAGATACAACACCTGCTCAGATCGTTGCTGTATACCACAACGATGAGAAAGCTAAATTCACAATCGGTATTGAAGATGATGTTACACATCTTTCACTTGATGCTGGTAAGCCACTTGTTACAACACCAGAAGGAACAATCAACTGTAAGTTCTGGGGACTTGGAGCAGATGGTACTGTTGGAGCAAACAAGAACTCCATCAAGATTATTGGTGATAACACAGACATGTATGCACAGGCTTACTTTGATTATGACTCTAAGAAGTCCGGTGGTGTTACAATGTCTCACCTTCGTTTCGGTAAGAAACCGATTAAATCAACATACCTGATCCATCAGGCTAACTTTGTTGCATGTCATAACCCGTCTTATGTTAACAAATACAACATGGTTCAGGAACTTGTTGATGGAGGAACATTCCTTCTGAACTGCCCATGGGATATGGAAGGACTTGAGGAGCATCTTCCAGGACAGGTGAAAGCTTATATCGCTAACCACGGAATTAAATTCTACACAATCGATGGTATCAAGATTGGTAAAGAGATCGGACTTGGCGGACGTATCAATACAGTTCTTCAGTCTGCATTCTTCAAACTTGCAGCTATCATTCCGGAAGAAGAGGCTATTGACCTTATGAAAGCAGCTGCTAAGGCTACTTACGGAAGAAAAGGTGACAAGATCGTTCAGATGAACTACGATGCAATCGATGCTGGTGCAAAACAGGTCGTAGAAGTAGAAGTTCCGGAAAGCTGGAAAGATGCAGCTGATGAAGGACTTGCTACACCACACATCGCAGACGGCGGAAGAACTGATGCAATTGCATTTGCTAAGAATATCCAGGCAAAAGTTAACGCTCAGGAAGGAAATACACTCCCTGTATCTGCATTCAATGATTATGTTGATGGATCTACACCGTCAGGAACATCTGCATATGAGAAACGTGGTATCGCAGTAGATATTCCGGTTTGGAATCCAAATCAGTGTATCCAGTGTAACCGTTGTGCATATGTATGTCCGCACGCAGTTATCCGTCCGGTAGCTCTGACAGAGGAAGAAGTTGCTCAGGCTCCAGAAGGACTTAAGACACTTGATATGATTGGAATGCCGGGAATGAAGTTCACAATGACAGTATCCGCTTACGACTGTACAGGATGTGGATCTTGTGTGAATGTCTGCCCAGGCAAGAAGAATAAAGAGACAGGCGAAGTTGAGAAGGCTCTTACAATGGCTAACATGGAAGCTAATGCAGGAGAGCAGACATTCTTCGACTTTGGTAGAGAGATTCCGGTTAAACCAGAAGTTGTTGCTAAATTCAAAGAGACAACAGTTAAGGGAAGCCAGTTCAAACAGCCACTCCTTGAGTTCTCAGGAGCTTGTGCAGGATGTGGTGAGACACCATACGCTAAGCTGATCACACAGCTGTTTGGTGATAGAATGTATATTGCAAATGCAACAGGATGTTCTTCTATCTGGGGTAACTCTTCACCGTCTACACCTTACACAGTAACACCGGAAGGTAAAGGACCTGCATGGAGCAACTCCCTGTTTGAGGACAACGCTGAGTTTGGATACGGTATGCTGCTTGCACAGAATACAATCAGAGACAGACTGAAAGCAAAAGTTGAGAAGATTGCAGAGAAGACTACAGATGAGGCAGTTAAGGCTGCAGCAACTGAGTATCTTGAGACATATACAGTAGGCGCTACAAATGGAACAGCTACAGACAAACTTGTTGCAGCTCTTGAAGCACTCGATTGCGATTGCGAAGAGAGAGCAGAAGTTCTGAAGAACAAAGATTTCCTTGCTAAGAAATCCCAGTGGATCTTCGGAGGAGACGGATGGGCTTACGATATCGGATACGGCGGAGTTGACCACGTTCTTGCAAGCAAGAAAGATATCAACATTATGGTATTCGATACAGAGGTTTACTCCAACACAGGTGGACAGTCCTCTAAGGCTACTAAGACTGGTGCTACAGCTCAGTTCGCAGCAGGCGGAAAAGAGACTAAGAAGAAAGACCTTGCAAGCATGGCTATGAGCTATGGATATGTATACGTTGCACAGATCGCTATGGGTGCTGACTTCAACCAGACTGTAAAAGCTATCGCGGAGGCTGAGGCTTATCCGGGACCATCACTGATCATCGCTTATGCTCCATGTATCAACCATGGTATCAAGAAGGGTATGAGCAAAGCTCAGACAGAGGAACAGCTGGCAGTAGAGTGCGGATACTGGAATAACTTCCGTTACAACCCGGCTGCAGAGGGAGACAAGTTCTCACTTGACAGCAAGGCTCCGAAGGCAGAAGGATACCAGGACTTCCTGAATGGTGAAGTACGTTACAACGCACTGAAGAGAGCTAACCCGGCTAAGGCTGACAAGCTCTTCGCTCTCAATGAGCAGGAGGCTATGGAGAGATACGATTACCTGAACAAACTGGTAACTGTATACGCTGCAGAAAAAGAAGATAAATAAGGATATTTCATGAGCGAATGAGATATGAAAAAAGGAGATCTCCGTAAGGGGATCTCCTTTTGCGTGAAAAAATGATGGGGAGTTGACCGGTTTCGCAATTTTTGATTACAGTGGTGCGCGAAGATATTTCTTCGGTGTCATTCCTTTATATTTTTTAAAGGTTTTGATAAAGTAGCTTACATCGTTAAATCCACAGCTAAGTCCGATGTCTGCGATTGATTCATTCGAAGTAACGAGCTTGAAACAAGCTTGTTCTATTCTATAGTAATTCAGATAGTCAACAGGAGTTCTATGGGTCATATCTTTAAAGTAGCGACAGAAATATTTTGAATTCATACCGGCGGCCTGAGACAGATCTTCCAGTGTGATACAGTCAGCATAATGGTTTTCAATCACTTCAAGAGCTTTCTTTAAATGTTCTATTTTTCGGCTATCCTTTTGACTGATGATTCGAACGTTTTCATACAATTTATTTTCCAGAATATAGCCTAAGAATTCGTACAGAGTACCAATCACCATAAGCTCGTGCCCTTCAGTACGCTTTTTGATATGTTCAAACATCATGGAGGTGATATGCTCTAAATTCTTTACGGGTGCTTTGATAAGGGAAGGGATAGTCAGAGTGTCACTTCCGATCTTCTTAAGCAGACGTTCGCTGGCATGATTTACTGCCATGAGTGATTCAAGGTTAAAAACAAGGCATTCATAGACACAATCCTTAGGAATTCCACCATGAAGAAGCCCTCCTTTTATAAAAATAAGGTCGCCGGCTACTGCAGTGAATTCATTTTCACCAATTGACATAAGTAATTTCCCTTTTAAAACACGAATAAGTTCATATTCGATGTGCCAGTGATAAGACATTTCATACCGTGGATGATTCGGCGTAACATGATAAAATTCAATTGGAAAATCAATGGTTCCGTGATTACGTTCTTCTCTGTAATTGATGTATTTCATGCAATAATCTCCTTTAAAAATCTAAATAGTGTAAAAACAAACACATATGTGGAAATATATGTTTATAAATTGTACTTTGTTGTATAAAAGATGAATATCTTTATATTTTTATTCTAGTATACCACAAGACAAAAAGAAAGGAAAGAACTATAATGATACTCAAAGAAGCGGTTCTGCGAAGGAAGATAAGCAGAGCAAGGCAAACAATTAAGGAGGAATGTAATTATGGCAGAAAGAAGATTAGTAGGATCTTATCCAGTAATTGGTATCAGACCGACAATCGATGGACGTAGAGGAGCTCTTGACGTAAGAGGATCTCTTGAAGAGCAGACAATGAACATGGCAAAATCAGCAGCAAAACTGTTTGAGGAGAACTTAAGATATTCAAATGGTGAGCCGGTTAAAGTTGTTATCGCTGACACAACAATCGGACGTGTAGGTGAGAGTGCTGCTTGTGCTGATAAGTTCAGAAGAGAAGGCGTAGATATCACAGTTACAGTTACACCTTGCTGGTGCTACGGAGCTGAGACAATGGATATGGATCCACAGACAATCAAAGCTGTATGGGGATTCAACGGAACAGAGAGACCGGGAGCTGTATACCTTGCATCTGTACTTGCTACACATGCACAGAAGGGACTTCCGGCATTCGGAATTTACGGACATGACGTTCAGGAAGCTGACGACACAACAATTCCGGAAGACGTTAAAGAGAAACTTCTTAGATTCGGACGTGCAGCTGTTGCAGCAGCATCCATGAGAGGAACATCTTACCTTCAGATCGGATCTGTTACAATGGGTATCGGCGGATCTATCATCGATTCCGATTTCATCGAGTCTTACCTTGGAATGCGTGTAGAGTCTGTTGATGAGGTAGAAATCATCCGTCGTATGTCAGAAGAGATCTATGACAAGGCTGAGTACGAAAAAGCTCTTAAATGGGCAAAAGAGACTTGTAAGATCGGTTGGGATAAGAACCCAGAAGAGCTTCAGGCTTCTCCAGAGGAGAAAGAGGAGCAGTTCGAGTTCGTTGTTAAGATGGCAGTTATCATCAAAGACCTTATGAACGGAAACAAGAATCTTGACGAGAAATTCTCAGAGGAAGCAATCGGACATAACGCTTTGGCAGCTGGATTCCAGGGACAGAGACAGTGGACAGACTTCTATCCGAACGGAGACTTCGCAGAGGCAGTTCTGAATACATCTTTCGACTGGAACGGAGCTCGTGAGCCATACATCCTTGCTACAGAGAACGACGTTCTCAACGGACTTGGAATGATGTTCATGAAACTTCTTACAGGACGTGCTCAGATCTTCGCTGATGTTCGTACATACTGGAGCCCAGAGGCAGTTAAGAAAGCTACAGGATATGACCTCGAGGGTGTTGCTAAAGAGAACGGTGGATTCCTTCACCTGATCAACTCCGGTGCTGCATGCCTCGATGCTAACGGCGAAGCAAAAGACGAAAACGGCAATGCTGTTATGAAACAGTGGTGGGATATCACAGAAGAAGACCAGAAAGCAATCATGGATGCTACAGAGTGGTGCATGGCTGACAACGGATACTTCCGTGGAGGTGGATACTCAAGCCGTTATGAGACACGTGCTCAGATGCCAGCTACAATGATCCGTCTTAACCTTGTAAAAGGCCTTGGACCGGTTCTTCAGATTGCAGAAGGATGGACACTTGAACTTCCGGAAGAAGTATCTGATAAGCTTTGGAAACGTACAGACTACACATGGCCATGTACATGGTTTGCTCCAAGATGCGATGGCAAAGAAGGACCGTTCAAGACAGCTTATGATGTAATGAACAACTGGGGAGCTAACCACGGTGCTATCTCCTATGGACACATCGGAGCTGACCTGATCACAATGTGTTCAATGCTTCGTATTCCAGTATCTATGCACAACGTACCGGAGAAAGATATCTACCGTCCGGCAGCATGGAATGCATTTGGAATGGATAAAGAAGGCGCTGACTTCAGAGCTTGTAAGAACTACGGACCACTTTATAAATAAGATGGAGTCCTTTTGTCAGGAAATGTAAAAAGACTGTAAATACAGTTTCGATACAGAGCTAGAACAAAGAATGCGGGGGGTCTGCCTATGCAGGGCCCCCGCTTTAATACCGACTAAAAGAGTATTAAGAAAAGAGGAAGATTATGGAGAAAAAAGTATTAGCATTTGACTTTGGTGCTTCAGGCGGAAGAGCAATGTGCGGAACTTTTGATGGTGACAAGATCAGCATTGAAGAACTTCACCGTTTTTCTAACGATCCGGTTATTTTGAATGGATCAATGTACTGGGATGTACTGAGATTATTTTTTGAGATCAAACAGATAGGTTATTTTCGCTACTATAGTGCCGTGTGCTGAACGGGAGAAATAGTCTTTCTTGGTGCTTTTGTAAAAATCGGACAGGGCATAGTAGTATCTGCCCTCTACTAGGAAATTACCGGCTTTGGTACGTAGTTCCAATCCGGCACCACCGGTAATAATAATATTTCTTTGAAAATTCATACTCGATAATTAAGTATTCATCAATAAGTTAATACAATGTTTCAGTGATACTTTCCAATAAGGCACCTTCGCTCCAAAGGTCTCTTTCACCTTTGTCTTATCTAATACAGAGAAATTAGGACGTTTTACTTTACTAGGAAATTCATCACTATGGCAAGGTTGAATATCACAACTATTTCCACTCAATTCACAGATTTCTT
>OHDR01000715.1_pt1 | contig 13375 bp, 13 predicted proteins | sample 1567001 | NCBI WGS metagenome assembly OHDR01 (sample SAMEA3879553, study PRJEB24766) | human gut metagenome | biome: human-associated habitat; feature: feces | place: USA | collected 1985/1987 | reverse complement strand
CCATCCAAATACTGGTATCCACACACCTGCTGCAAGCGGGATTCCTATACAATTATAGAAGAATGCCCAGAACAGATTCTCGTGTATGTTAGTAAGCGTTCTCTTTGAAAGTCTTATAGCAGCAGGAACATCTGATAACCTGTTCTTCATAAGAACTATATCTGCCGCATCTATAGCAACATCTGTACCGGCTCCAATTGCAATACCTATATCAGCTCTTGTAAGTGCAGGTGCATCATTAATTCCATCACCTACCATTATAACACTTCCCTGCTCCTTAAGTCTTGCTATTTCTTTTTCTTTTCCTTCAGGAAGTACTCCTGCTATAACTTCATCGACTCCGGCAAGCTTTCCTATTGCCTTCGCACTTCTTTCATTATCTCCGGTAATCATCACAACCCTGATTCCCATATTCTGAAGTTCCCTGATAGCCTGTGGGCTGTCTTTCTTGATAGTATCCGCAACAGCTATTATTCCAAGAAGCTTGTTATTTCTTGCAAAGAAAAGTGGTGTTTTTCCTTCTGATGATAAGTCATCAGCCTTGTTCCTTAAATCATCAGAGATATTACAATACTCTGAAATGAACTTAAGATTACCACCTGCCACTACATTTGTATCAAGCATTCCCTTAAGTCCGTTACCAGCAACTGCCTTAAAGTCAGTCACTTCTTCTGCAAATGAATTCTTATCGCCACTCTCTTCAACATAATTAACAACTGCCTTTGCAAGTGGATGTTCACTTTTTCTTTCAAGACCATATGCTATAGCAATAAGTTCATTTTGTGGGATTCTATCACCTGTTATAATATCTGTAACCTTTGGCTCACCCTCTGTAATAGTACCAGTCTTATCAAGTGCAACTGTCTGCATCTTGCCTGTCTGTTCCAGAGAAACAGCTGTCTTGAACATAATTCCGTTCTTTGCTCCGACTCCGTTACCAACCATAATTGCAACCGGAGTTGCAAGCCCTAACGCACAAGGACAGCTTATTACAAGCACTGAGATTCCTCTCGCAAGTGCAAATCCTAAGTCCTTGCCACATAACAGCCATACTACTATTGTTATAACTGCTATTATTATTACCGCAGGCACAAATACACCTGAAACTTTATCAGCAATCTTTGCAATAGGTGCTTTAGTTGCAGCCGCATCACTTACCATCTGTATTATTTTGGAAAGTGTTGTATCTTCTCCAACTCTTGTCGCCCTGCACTTTATATATCCTGATGTATTAAGTGTTGCTGCACTTACCTGATCTCCCTCCTGTTTATCAACAGGAATGCTCTCTCCTGTAAGTGCTGATTCATTAACTGCGGTGTTACCTTCAATGATGACACCATCTACAGGTATATTCTCACCCGGTCTTACAACAAATACATCTCCTGTCATAACCTGTTCAACAGGGACGCATGTTTCCTGCCCATCTGCATAAAGTACCGCAGTCTTCGCAGCAAGCTTCATAAGGCTCTTTAATGCATCGGTCGTCTTTCCCTTAGAGCGGGCTTCAAGCATTTTCCCTACTGTTATAAGTGTAAGAATCATAGCCGCTGACTCAAAATAGAATTCATCCATATAGTGCATCACGCCTGCCATATCACCTCTCACCTGACAGTCTGTCATGGCAAAAAGCGCATATGTACTCCACACAAATGCTGATCCTGAGCCAAGCGCAACAAGTGTGTCCATATTAGGTGAACGATGTAACAATCCCTTAAAGCCACTTATAAAGAAATGCTGATTAATAACCATTATTATTATTGTAAGCAGCATTTGTATAAGGCCCATGGCCACATGATTTCCTTCAAGCACTGATGGAAGAGGCCAGCCCCACATCATATGTCCCATACTGAAATACATAAGCACAACAAGAAATATAACTGAAGCTGCTAATCTCTTCTTTAAAACAGGGGTTGTCTTATCTGCCAGCGCATCTTCCTGCTCCTGCATTGAAGGACTGCTGCTCTTTGCCCCCTTAACTGATGCACCATATCCCGCAGCTTCCACAGCTTTAATGATTACATCTGGGGTTGCAGTTCCCTCAACACCCATTGAATTAGTAAGAAGACTTACCGAACAGCTTTCCACTCCAGGCACATTGCTGACAGCTTTCTCAACTCTTGCCTGACAAGCCGCACAGCTCATTCCTGTAACATTGTACTGTTCCATATCGCACTACTCCTCCTTGCGGTTAGTTGTTATTCCTGTCACTTTAAAATCAAGTCTCTCAATTGCAATTCTTATATCAGCGTCATCGATTTCTCTGTCAACTTCAATTGTTGCCTGCTTCTTCTTAAGATTAACCTGGCATGAAGCACCATCAATTTTGTTAACAGATCTCTCAATACTGTTCTTGCAGTTCTCACAATGCATGCCTTCAATATCTACAGTCTTAACAGCAATTACAGGATTATCAAGTGTCTTCTTCTCTTCCGCAACAGTATCTCCACCACCGCCACAGCAGCCGCCTTCACCTTTCATATGCTTAACACTGCTTATAACTGCAATTACTACTATTATTGCTAATATGCCGATTATTATAGCTGTTCCCATATTATGCATCTCCTTTTATACTTCATTACCTTGTGCAAATTCTAGCGTATGAATTTGCCGATTGTCTTAACAAGCTCTTCTACCGTATCTTCCTTGCCTTCTTTAATATCTTGGACTACACAGCTCTTGATATGGTTATCTAAGAGCACCTTCGTAAAACTGTTAAGTGCTGACTGGGCTGCCGATACCTGATTAAGAATGTCAATACAGTATGCGTCCTTCTCGACCATTCCCTTAATCCCTCTTATCTGACCTTCAATTCTGCTAAGCCTGTTACAGAGGTCTTTATATTCCTTGGCATCGCGTTCTTTTGTCTTATGACAGCAACATTCTTTTTCCATTATTCCTCCTTAGTCTGGTTGTTATATTCTGTGTCTGATAAACGCTTTATTATATTTATCTGTTGTGATTGCAACATACCCTAGTGGGGTATGTTCTATTCACAAGATGTATAATATACCCCATATGGGTATATGTCAACTATAATTATTGAGATTATTTATCGAAAAATTTTTATTTAACCTGAAAATTTTAAGATAAACATACTAACTCATGATATATACTTCGTTAGTATGTTTTTTAAGAAAATTTTTTATAAAAATATTGTCAGAAACCCACTAATTCATTACATCTCGCTTCTTTAGTAGGTAAATTGAGTTGTATTTTTCACTAACTCTGTTATCACGACTTCAATATACAAGAAAACAACCTACTAAACTCCACATTAACTGCAGTTTGGTAGGTTGTTGCATTATTTGTTATGTAAATTTCAGCATTAATCAGCCTACTATTAATATATATTTTCTAAGTTTAGTAGGTTTATGCAAACTATCCCGGTGAAATAGTTCTAACCTGCCCGGGGCTTACACATCAACACTAGAACAAGCTTATCTCGTCCCCATTGCTGACATTAACAAATCCTTTATATCCACGTTCCTCAAGCTTTCCGAGGAACTTTCCCATCTTCTTAGGCTTTACATATAATGAGCATACTTTACCTTCTGCTCTGTATTTTTCTGCTATTGCATAGGCTTCCTTAACCTGTCCCTCATCGTACATAACAGCAATCTTGTCTGCTGATGCCTTAGTCTCAACACCATTCTGCATAAGGATTGAGAAGATTCTCTCGAATCCGATTGAGAATCCAACAGCACTTACCTGCTGTCCTAAGAACTTGCCAATAAGGTTGTCATATCTTCCACCACCTGCGATAGCACCCTTGAAATCAATACTTTCAACTTCAAATACAGTTCCTGTATAGTAGCCCTGACCTCTTACTAAAGAAAGGTCAAATACAACATCAAACTGACCGTCTGAAAGCTCATTTACAGTGTTAATAATTCCTCTTACGCTTTCTGCTGGAGCTTTATCATCCAGTATAGCCTCAACACTTTCAAGGCTTATCTCCTGTGCACTTGAAACACTTCCAAAGAATCCGATAAACTTCTCAATTGCAGCAGCATCAAATCCCTTGTCTGTAAGCTCAGCCTTAACACCGTCAAGTCCGACCTTATCCATCTTGTCAAATGTAATACACACACTATCAAGCTGATCCTCGGTAAATCCACAATTCTGAAGGAATGAACGGAGAAGTCTTCTGTCGTTAATCTTAACCTTGAAATTCTTCATGCCAATAGCCTTAAGAGCCTTGGTTGTTGTAAGAATAAGTTCAACCTCTGAATCTGTAGAATCAGAACCGATAATATCAATATCACACTGAACAAACTCACGAAGTCTGCCCTTCTGTGGTCTTTCAGCTCTGTACACTCTGTCCATCTGGATACATTTCATAGGAAGAGTGAGTTTGTCCTTGTTGTTAGCAAAGTAACGGCTGAGCGGAAGTGTAAGGTCATATCTTAATCCCATATCAGCAATTTCATTCTCACAGGCTGTTCCTGTCTTAGGATTTTCCTGAAGTGAACTTACAGCCTTCTCAAGCTTATCGCCTCTCTTCATAATCTTGAATATAAGATTTAAGTTCTCACCACCATCACTCTTATCAAGATTCTCAATATCCTCAATAATAGGTGTTGTAATGTGTTCAAATCCATTAGCAACATATACCTTTAATATCTCATTCTGAAGGTAATCCCTGATTTCAACCTCATTAGGAAGATAATCATTAGTACCCTTAACTGGTGTTATTTTCATAGTTGTCTCCTTATTTACACACTAAGGCAGATAACCGGTATTCTCCAGCCATCTGCCCCCATTTTCTTTAATACTAACTATTTTCCGCCAGTATCGAAAATGCTTCGCATTTTGCCTGACTCTTAACAGCTACTAATTAAGCTTCATCAATTGCCTTACCAATATCATGTCTCATATATTTGTTATCGAAATCTACCCATTCAGTAGCTTCATAAGCCTTGGCTCTTGCTTCCTTAAGGTCCTTGCCAAGTGCTGTAACACCGAGAACTCGTCCTCCGTTAGTTACAACCTTGCCTTCTTCGTTGAATTTAGAACCTGCATGGAATAAGAAATAATCATCCTTACCCTTGAAGTTTTCCATTCCCTTAATCTCGAAGCCCTTCTCATATGCGAGTGGATATCCGTCAGAAGCAAGAATTACACATACACATGCGTTATCTTCAAACTGAAGGTCAACCTTATCAAGAGTTCCATCGATACAAGCCTCAAATACATCAACAATATCATTCTTCATTCTAGGAAGAACAACCTGTGCCTCAGGATCACCAAATCTTGCATTGTACTCAAGAACCTTTGGTCCCTTTGGAGTAAGCATAAGTCCAAAGAAGATAACTCCCTTGAACGGACGTCCTTCTGCTGCCATTGCATCTACCGTTGCCTGGTAAACATATTTCTCACAGAATTCTTCTACTTCTTTTGTATAGAACGGGCTTGGAGAAAATGTTCCCATACCGCCTGTATTAAGTCCTGTATCTCCATCTCCGGCACGCTTATGATCCTGCGCACTTGTCATTGTCTTGATTGTCTTTCCATCAACAAAAGAAAGTACGGAAACCTCGCGGCCTGTCATAAATTCCTCAATGACCATCTCATTTCCGGCTGTACCAAACTTCTTATCCAGCATGATCTCTTTCACGCCTGCTTTTGCTTCTTCCAGATCCTTACAGATCAGAACACCTTTTCCGAGTGCAAGTCCATCTGCTTTCAAAACAATCGGGAACTTCGCTGTCTCAAGATAAGCAACTGCTGCTTTTGGATCTGTAAAGTTCTCATAAGCTGCTGTTGGAATATTATATTTCTTCATCAGGTCTTTGGAAAATGCTTTAGATCCCTCAAGAATCGCTGCATTCTTCTTCGGTCCAAATGTGCGGATTCCTGCTTCTTCAAGAACATCTACAAGACCGCCTACCAGCGGATCATCCATTCCTACGATACAAAGATCAATCGCATTCTCTTTTGCGAAATCTCTTAATTTATCAAATTCCATAGCGCCGATCGGTACACACTGCGCATACTCAGCGATTCCGGCATTTCCCGGAGCACAAAAGATTTTGTCTGCTCTTGGGCTCTTTGCCACGCTTGCTGCGATTGCATGCTCTCTTCCGCCGCTTCCTACGATCAATACGTTCATAGTCTCTGCCTCCTTACTCGGTAACGATTGTACGATGTCCTTCTACTTCAACCTTTCCGTTCGCGATCAGATCGATTGCATGTGGAAGGATCTTCCATTCAGCCTGTTCCATCACTCTGCGCTGAAGCACTTCCGGGGTATCTCCATTGTGTACTTCTACAGCCTTCTGCAAGATGATCGGGCCTGTATCAGTTCCTTCATCTACGAAATGTACTGTTGCACCAACTACTTTCACACCGCGCGCCAAAGCTGCCTCGTGCACTTTCAATCCATAATAACCTGTTCCACAGAAAGATGGAATCAGAGATGGATGAATGTTGATGATCCGGTTCTTATACTTCTTGATCATCTCCGGCGGGATTACCACAAGGTAACCTGCCAGCACGATCAGATCCGGCTCATATGCATCTACAGCCTTTAAAAGTTCCTGATTAAACACTTCTCTTGACTCGTAGTCCTTCGGAGAAATGCATTTCGCATCGATTCCATTTTCTTTGGCACGTGTCAGTGCATAGGCATTCTTATTATTGCTGATCACGCCCACAAGTTCTGTGTTCGTGATCATCCCATTCTTTACGCTGTCGATGATTGCCTGAAGGTTTGTTCCGCCTCCTGACACCATACTTAAGACTCTTAACATAAAGTCACTCCCTTTTCGCCAGCCTCGATCTTGCCGACTACATATGGCTGATCTCCTGCTTCACGAATTGCATCCATTGTCTTATCAACGTCTGCCGGATCAACAGCGAGAACCATTCCAAGTCCCATGTTGAATGTGTTGTACATCATCTGCTCTTTGATTTCGCCCTCTTTTGCAAGTTTTGCAAAGATTGGTGGAATCGGGTAGCTGTCTTTTTCTACAACCGCATGAGTTCCTTCTTTGAGCATACGCGGAATGTTCTCATAGAATCCGCCACCTGTGATATGGCTGCATGCTTTTACTGTAACACCTGCATTTTTGATGCTTTTAAGTGCTTTTACATAGATTCTTGTCGGAGCAAGAAGTGCCTCTCCAAGAGTAGTTCCAAGATCATCATAATAAGTATCTAAAGATTCTTTTGTAATATCAAATACTTTTCTTACAAGTGAAAATCCGTTGCTGTGAACACCTGTAGAAGCCATTCCGATCAGAACATCTCCGGCTGCAAGATTCTCTCCTGTGATCATATCTTTCTTATCGCAAACACCAACTGCGAATCCTGCAAGATCATATTCATCTTCCGGCATAAGTCCCGGATGCTCTGCTGTCTCTCCACCGATCAGAGCTGCATCGGACTGCTTACATCCTTCTGCAACACCTTTTACGATCTCTGCGATCTTCTCCGGATAGTTCTTTCCACATGCAATGTAATCCAGGAAGAAGAGTGGCTCTCCACCTGCACATGCGATATCGTTCACGCACATAGCAACAGCATCGATTCCGATTGTATCATGCTTATCCATTACCATAGCAAGTTTTACCTTTGTTCCACATCCGTCTGTACCGGAAAGAAGAACAGGCTCTTCCATCTCTTTGATCTTCGCAAGAGAGAAAGCTCCTGAGAATCCGCCAAGTCCTCCGAGAACTTCTGCGCGCATTGTCTCTTTTACATATTCTTTCATTAATTCCACTGATTTGTAACCGGCTTCAATATCTACACCTGATGTCTTGTAATCCATCGTAAATCTCCTTTTCTTTCGAATCGTAATATTTATTTATTGTTCAGATATTCCTCGTAACCAACTTCTGCAAGTCTGTCTGCTTTTGCCTGTACCATATCTTTCATCTCTGCAGAATAAGCTTTCAGTTTCTCTAAAAGCTCCGGATCTGACATTGCAAGCATCTTTGCTGCAAGAATTGCCGCATTCATACCGCCGTCGATTGCAACTGTAGCAACCGGGATTCCAGGTGGCATCTGAACGATTGAATAAAGTGCGTCCATACCCTCTAGATTCTTTCCTGACATTGGGATACCAATTACCGGCATTGGGAAAAGTGCTGCGCACATTCCCGGCAGATGTGCTGCCATACCTGCTCCTGCAATAATTACTTTGATTCCCTTTCCTTCAGCTGCCTTTGCCCAGTCAAAAAAGACATCCGGCATACGGTGTGCTGAAATAATCGTCATCTCATAATCGATTCCAAACTTCTCCAGTGTGGCTGCTGCCTTACTCATCACCTTCAGATCTGAGTCGCTGCCCATGACAATTCCTACTTTTGGCATATCATTTCCTCCTCAGTGGTATACTGTTTTCCTTCCCTTGGAAAACTTTGTTTATTTATTATCCATACTTATGAAAGATTCCATTTAATCATCTATTAACTATCCAATTACCTATAGGATTTCCTTAAAATCCCGCTTCATCCAAAGGCTCATTAAGTACCTCTGTTCCCGGCAATACGAATCTTCCGTCCTCTAATAGTATAATGTCTTTTCCCTCGTTTGTCACTACACTTATTTCTTCTAACTCTTTATAAGGCACGGTTATATCTGTATGACAGTTAAAGTATGCTTTTGATACGTCTTCCTTACGAAGAAGAGAACAAGAATTATCTTTCGCCACAATTTCCTTTCCGTTCGGATTGTAGACTCTGATTTCCTCGCTCCAGGAATAGCATGTATCTCCTACTGCAAAATGCGGTCCTGTTTTCTCTGCGATCAGAATCGGCATCTTATCTTCTATATTAAATTTCTTCGCTGCCACATATGCAGTTGTATTTGTTCCAATTGCGAACTCACCAAGCGGAAGAGTCTCATGATTCTTCAACACATTATCGTAAATGTATTTCTTATTCTGTGCTTCATCCTCAAAGTTCGTACATGTATAGTCGGTGATCTTTCCATCCTGAAATGTCAGCTTCAGATTCTCATACTGAAGTCCGTCCAGATATACCTTGCTTACATGAAGTATGCCGTTCGTCCCTTCCAGAACCGGTGATGTAAATACTTCTCCGACAGGAATATTCACATCTGCCACACAATTTTCGAAGATTGTCTCCTTCTGTGCGTCTTTCAGATGATATAACTGTACTGTAATATCTGTCTGGTTTTCTCCTTTTCCTTTGACATGTACACAAGTCCCTTGATCCAGCGCATCGATCATCGTCTGCTGCACTTTTTCATAAAGCTTCGCATCTAATGTATTGATCTTGATCACTTCATCAAAGATCTTTGCATAATCTGCTCCAATCTCCGGCACCGGATAAGCAACAATCGTGAAACTTCTTTCCTCACCCTTGATATACTCATTCGTGATCTGTCCTGATTTGCTGCTAAAGAGAAGATCCAGTTCTCTCTGCGCCTCGTCATATGACGGTGCTGTCTCTTTCGCTTCCGGTGAAAATGGTGTCTCACCGAAGATCTCCATAACTGCCGGTCCTGCAACACCTGCTGCCATCTCTTTGTTCTGCTCGAAAACAGTCTTCATCACCTCAAGCTTACGTTCTACATAACGCTTATCCATAAAGAGTGCCTGGTCCTGTCTGTGATCATACTCATACTGCTGATTCGCAATTGCACCGTAATATCCAATCTTGTGGTGCTCTCTCTTCGTGATCACGCTGGAGGCAGCACGGTAAATAACCGGCTTTAATCCCATCTTACGGAAGTTCTCGATTGCGAGGCGGATCACCTTTTCAAATCCAAGGCTGTAACGGATATTTACAATCGATTTCTTTGACAGATCTTTTCCAGTGTTAATAAAACCAACACGATATCCTTCCGTATATACATCTGCCATCTTCTGCAGTGTCTCCTGTGGCAGATTTCTCAGATGATGAGCTGTTCCAAGTTCATTCTTGGAAATGTACTCACCGAATTCATACAGATAATCATCTTCATCAAGATCTGCCTTCTCAATGATCTGTACTGCAAAATCCGCTGACGGATCCATCTGCTCCAGAATTCGGTCTGCATAAAACACATCGCAGTAATCGCTTGCATACCAATACAGAATCTCCTTGATCTGCTCCGGCTTTGGAACTGGATTCTCTTCCTCACTCATTCCCTCGAAACAGGTATAGACTTCGAGAAACAACTCATAGAGGATTGTCAGATAATCCTTGCGCTGTTCAAACACATACGGAATTCCTGCTCTGATTTCCGTGTACAACAAACTTAAAAGCTGTCCCATCTCCTGCCCCAATTTTTCACAGGCATAGTCTTGATTGGCATAGCTTGTCTGATATTTCTCTCCTATAATATCACTATAAAGAATCCTGTTCAGGCTACGCTTTTCTTCAAGACTTAAGCTGTCCCAGCTTCCATCTTCTAGCTTTTTTCGTGTATTCTCTAACTCAAGCAGAAACAAGGTACAATCCTGAAAGTAAGAAATATATGCTGCATTCACTGTTTCTTCTGTCACGATCGTGCGCAGACGCTCAACTGCCAGTTCGTGACGCTGTGTGCACTGTTCATTTTTCTCCTTCTGTAACTCACTTAACTTTCCGATCATAAGTTCAGACCTCCAACAAAAATTCCAAGGAAGCACACGATCTGCACAATACCGATCCCGATTCCACATTTGCAGGAAAGATATTTTCTATCCTGCTCCTCAAATCCTTCTATTGCATTCCAGATTCCATAGATATCAATCATTAAAGAAAGGATTGCAATCCCTCCGACAATTCCGGCTGCCTTTCCTCTCGTCAGGAATGCATATCCGACACATCCCAGCAAGAGAGCAAGTGACCATCCGGTCAACCAGCAGGAGATCACACCTCTTCTTGACTGCAGATACGCTGCTTTCCCATATTTCTTTGATTTATTACTCTTTCGTTCCTTTTCTTTCTTCTGATTTTTTTCTCTTTCATCGTTTTTCTTTTCTTTTTTTCCGATCATTTCTTCTCCTTAGTAGATTACAAACTACAAAAACTATATATCCAAGTACACCGCCGATTGTATTCAGCAGAATATCGTCCACATCAAAGCATCCCACTTTCGTGATCAGCTGCATTAACTCTACACAAAAAGTCAGACAAAAACTCCAAAATAACGTTTTGAAAAAGCTTCTTCTTTTTCCTGCCATTGCAGAAAAGTAACCAACTGGCATGAAAATCAGAATATTTCCAAATAAATTTGAGAACACCGCAAATGTTCCAAGCTGATGTCTGTATTGAATAAATCTCTTAATCTCTTTGAATAGCTCCAGATTGTAATGGTATTCATCCATTACGCCTTCCCTGCCGTACCAGTCTGATAAGAACAGAAAGTATACAAGGAAGATAATATATAATATAAACAGGATCTTTCCAAGCGTCCTGACTCTCTTCGCTTCTTTTTTTGTCAATTTCTTACACCTTCACAGAAAAAGAAAGTCCCCTCTGCCGGTTCACTTCGGACGTAACTACTCACAATGAACAAGCTACGAGGGGACTTTCCTTTTAAAATGTTATATTATTTTTATGTTTTAACAGACTGGCTCCATTGATAATAGAAATAATTCCTACCGTAACTCCTGTAACAAGCAGGATTATTCCGATTGCAATGTTACCTGCTCCACTGTTTCTCATTACACGATACGCTTTTTCCAAAACACCAGGCCTCCTTATTTTGCTCCATATTTCTCATAATATGCATCGATTGCTGCTTTTAATTCATCATCGATCACTACTTTTCCGTCACATTCCTTGTTGTAAAGGCACTCTACAACATCTTCCATTGTAACGATCGCTGCTGTCTCAAATCCATAGAGATCTTTCACTTCGTCAAGTGCGCACTTCTCTCCGCCTTTTCCTACTTCCATACGGTTTAAGGATACCATAAGTCCAACGATTGTAACGTCAGCCGCACCTTTTACCTTCGGAACTGTCTCTTCCATAGATTTACCGGATGTTGTAACATCCTCGATCATGATCACGCGGTCTCCATCTTTCAGCTTACTTCCAAGGAAGCTTCCTTTATCTGCGCCATGATCTTTCTCTTCCTTACGGTCTGAGCAGTAACGTACTTCTTTTCCGTATAATTCGCTGTATGCGATTGCTGTTACAACTCCGAGCGGGATTCCTTTGTAAGCCGGTCCAAACAGTACATCAAAGTCATCTCCATATGTCTCGTGAATTGCTCTTGCGTAATACTCTCCAAGTTTCTTTAACTGGGATCCTGTCACATATGCTCCTGCATTCATGAAAAATGGGGATTTTCTTCCGCTTTTCAGTGTGAAATCTCCAAATTTCAGTGCGGCACAGTCTACCATAAATTCAATAAATTCTTTCTTATAACTTTCCATTCTATCTTACCTCCGGGTTTATTTTACAATACCAACCATATCTTTTACATTCTCAAAGCCATTCTTCTTCATATAAGCTTCGATTCCGTCGATCACTTCCAGTGTCACTGCCGGATTGTGGAAATTTGCTGTTCCTACAGACACTGCACTTGCACCTGCAAGAAGGAATTCGATTGCATCTTCTGCACAGGAAATTCCACCCATTCCGATAATCGGAATGTTAACAGCCTGTGCCACCTGATAAACCATGCGAACTGCAACTGGTTTCACGATCGGTCCGGATACTCCTCCGGTCTTATTCGCTACCGCAAATGTCTTTCTGTTGATATCAATTTTCATTCCTGTCAATGTATTGATCAGAGATACCGCATCTGCTCCACCGGCTTCTGCTGCCCTTGCGATCTCTGTGATATCTGTTACATTCGGTGTCAGTTTCATAATGATCGGCTGCTTTGCGATCTTCTTAATCTGCGCTGTCAGCTTTTCTACATTATGTGCATCCTGTCCAAATGCAAGGAATCCTGCATTGACGTTCGGACAGGAAATATTGATCTCCATCATATCAATCGGTTCGTCTGCAAGACGCTCTACAACTGCAAGATACTCTTCCGGAGCGTGTCCGCATACATTTACGATGATCTTTGTATCAAAATTCTTCAGATATGGAATATCTCTCTCGCAGAACAGATCGATTCCAGGATTCTGAAGTCCGATGGCGTTCATCATACCGCCATAAACTTCAGCTACACGCGGGGTCGGGTTTCCTGCCCACGGTACATTTGCTACACCTTTCGTTGTCACTGCTCCAAGACGGTTCAGGTCTACAAATTCTGAAAATTCTTCTCCTGAACCAAATGTTCCGGATGCAACTGTTACCGGGTTTTTCCATTCTACACCGGCAATATTTACGCTCATGTTCATTAGATTTCCACCTCCGTAGACAAGAATACAGGGCCGTCCTTACAGATACGCTTGTTATTTACATTGCTGTGCGCGTCCTTCTCTTTAGTCTTACATACACATGCCAGACAGGCACCGATCCCACATGCCATTCTC
>OHDR01000641.1_pt1 | contig 14633 bp, 9 predicted proteins | sample 1567001 | NCBI WGS metagenome assembly OHDR01 (sample SAMEA3879553, study PRJEB24766) | human gut metagenome | biome: human-associated habitat; feature: feces | place: USA | collected 1985/1987 | reverse complement strand
TCTTCACCGATTATCTTTCTCTTAGCCTCAGGTTCAGTAACACCTGCAAGCTTAGAGTAATATCTTTCCTGTGCATTTACCCTTATAAAGTTAAGGTCAAACTGTCCTTCTGGACCGAATACACTTTCAACCTCATCGCCCTCGTTCTTACGAAGAAGACCATGGTCTACGAATACGCATGTAAGCTGCTTTCCAATAGCTCTTGAAAGAAGACCTGCTGCCACTGATGAATCAACTCCACCAGAAAGTGCAAGTAATACCTTACCATCGCCAACCTTTTCACGTATTTCCTTAATAGTATTCTCTACAAATGCATCCATTTTCCAGGTTCCAGCACATCCGCATACTCCACGCACAAAGTTGTGAAGCATCTTTGTACCTTCCTGTGTATGAAGAACTTCTGGATGGAACTGGATTGCATAGAGGTTCTTTTCTGAACACTCTGCTGCTGCCACTGGACAGTCTGCTGTATGTGCAATTATCTTAAATCCTGGAGCAACCTGTGAAATGTAGTCAAAATGGCTCATCCACACGATAGTCTTTTCTGAAACATCTCCAAATAAAGCACTGCTCTTATCAACAAATGTCTCTGTCTTTCCATACTCTCTTACTGGAGCTTTCTCAACCTTGCCGCCAAGAACGTGCTGCATAAGCTGAGCACCATAACATAATCCAAGCACTGGAACACCAAGTTCAAAAAGCTCTTTAGTACAAGTAGGTGAACCTTCTTCATAGCAGCTATTCGGACCACCTGTAAGGATAATTCCTTTAGGGTTCATCGCCTTAATCTGCTCAAGAGGTGTTTTGTAAGAATATATCTCACAATATACGTTACATTCACGGACACGACGTGCAACTAACTGATTGTACTGTCCGCCAAAGTCAATAACTATAACCTTTTCCTGATTCATATTGTCCCTTTCCTAATCATAAGTTTGCGTTGAAGATATATTTTATATGCATTTCTATACTTTAATCAGCCAATCATAAAAAATATACAGACACAATATGCATATATAAATAATATGCACATATATAACATACACATATATAATATACACATATATAACATACACATATATAATATACACATATATAACATATACATATACATATACATATACATATACATATACATATATAATATTATAATATATACATATAACACACATATATTAATTAGATATTTTACATAACAATTTTTTATATCAATTTACAGCTTTTATTGTTTTATATTTCTTTCCATTGCTTTTAAAGTATATATCAGTATATATAACACATCTACAACTCATATATATATTTATTATAGTAAACAAGCGGTATAATGACAAGCATATTCTTCAATCTTTATTACAATCCATACAACACAACCTCCTATTATTAATCTGTTGTATGCTTATACCGCTTAATTTCAGATTTATACAGTTTTATATTTCCATAAGAAACTCGTCTACATATTTCCTCATATCGTCAAATTCTGCATTAACCTCAGGTACATCAGACTTAAAATCCAGCAGTTTATATACATAACCTTGTTCCTTGGCCTGTCTATAACTTTCTTTATACACAAGTTCAAAAAGCAGTGATATATGCCCTACTATATGGTCAACTGCACTCCTTCTTACACTTTTAAGTACTGTTTCCTTCTTATAAAAGCTCTCAAGTACCTCTTTGGTTATAACTCCATTCTTAAGCTCCTCTGTTGTTACATCATATATAATCTCCATAGGAATATCTGCATTTACCTTAAATATGTCAACCTTATCTGCATCACGCAGTATATCACAAAACATACGCTGTCTTTCAGTGAGGTCTTCTTTTACACGATACTTATTATGTTGTCTTATTGCCATTTCAAGAAGTCCTGTATCTTTATTGTGGTGCTCATTATTTTTTATTATCTGCTCATCATCGACAGTCGTTGCATCATTATTAACTAAGAATTCTTTAATTTTCCGTTCTTCCTGACAATAATCAGACTGATTATCCAATTGTGCAAGCTCACATTCTTCATAATACCCTTCTGCAAACTTCCTTATAAGACCTTCCTTAAACAGCAGGTCTGCCCCGAATTCTGCATGGTCTACTGACTGGACATCATTAAATGTACCGAAACGCCTTATCTGCTCAAATCTTCCTATATCGTGTAACATTCCAAGAAGCCATGCAATATCTACATCCGGTTCACTTAAGCCTAATGATTCTGCAATTCTTTGACACAGTCCTGCTACTCTGTAGGTATGATTTATCTTAAGCTTTATCTTTTCATCTGATGGATCGTAATTTCTTACATACTCTGCAAATGCATTGATAACATTTTTCCTGTTAATAACTGGTTTGTTAATACTTTCCACAACATCGATAAGTCCATTAAGGTCATCACATACCATATATGTAAGCTTCCTGATATCATCATCTATTGCTATTGTATCAGGAATATGGACAACTCTCATACCTGCCGCATATCCAGCCTTAATTCCATTGATACTATCCTCAACTACTACTGCCTCTGACGGATTTACGCCTATTGCCTTAGCCGCACGAAGGAATATATCTGGTTCTGGCTTTCCATGTTCGACTTCATCTCCGTATACAACCGCATCAAGATAATCCCACACTCCTATTTCATGAAGTGTTTTCTCAGCACTTTCACGCCTTGTTGATGTAGCAACTGCACACTTTAATCCATTATTTCTTATATATTCAAATATGTCCTTTACGCCCTTTTTAACAGGAATACCTTCTGTTTCCCTTATCTTGTATACATGCTGTGTTCTAAGCTCCTTCGCTTCCCAATAATCTATCACACCCTTGTAATAATCATCAAAGAACTTGCAGCAAAGCTCTGCCGGAGCACCCTTAAAGCTGTCTATAAGCCACATTGGCATATCCACTTCAAGCTGCCCTGCCGCCCATAGCCAGCCCTCATTAGACTGTCTTTCTGAATCTATAAGAACGCCATCCATATCAAATATAATGCCTGATACCATTTTTCTTCTCCTAGCAATCAAATATCGTATTTTTACACTTTATATTATTTAAAGTAACTATAAAAGATATGTTTTTATAATTTATAACGCTGACCAGCACCTGCAATTTTCAAATTTGCCAATTTAGAGACTTTAAACATCTTCTATCATTGAACTTTCATCCACAATGCCGTCATCTGCACCATCCTTATAAATACTTCTTAACATACTGTCCCGTATAAGACTTCTTAACCTTGGCAACCTCTTCTGGTGTACCCTTTGCAATAACTGTACCACCTCTGTCGCCGCCTTCTGGTCCCATATCTATAATATAATCAGCTGTTTTGATAACATCAAGATTATGCTCAATAACAACAACAGTGTTACCGCCCTCTGCAAGCTTATGAAGTATATCAACAAGCTTGTGGACGTCTGCAAAATGAAGTCCTGTTGTAGGCTCATCAAGAATGTATATAGTCTTTCCTGTACTTCTTTTTGAAAGCTCTGTAGCAAGCTTTATTCTCTGTGCCTCTCCACCTGAAAGCTCTGTAGATGGCTGTCCTAACTTAATGTATGAAAGTCCAACGTCATTAAGAGTTTCTATTTTTCTTCTGACTGATGGCACATTTTCAAAGAAATCAACTGCATCCTCAACTGTCATATCAAGTACATCATATATGCTCTTTCCCTTATACTTAACTTCAAGTGTTTCCCTGTTATAACGCTTTCCGTCACACACTTCACAAGGGACATATACATCAGGCAGGAAATGCATTTCTATCTTGATAATACCATCTCCGGAACAAGCCTCACAACGTCCTCCCTTTACATTAAAGCTGAAACGTCCTTTGTTATAACCTCTTTCCTTAGCATCTGTTGTTGAAGCAAAAAGATCCCTTATCATATCAAATACACCCGTATATGTCGCAGGATTAGAACGTGGAGTTCTTCCTATTGGCGACTGGTCAATATCTATAACCTTATCAAGCTGCTCGATTCCTATAATATCATCATGGTCACCAGCGATACATCTTGCACGGTTTAAAGACTTAGCAAGGTGCTTATACAGAATTTCATTCACTAGGGAACTCTTTCCTGAACCCGATACACCTGTTACACATGTAAATACTCCAAGTGGTATATCAACATCAATATTTTTAAGATTATTCTCCCTTGCACCCTTAACAGTTATCCAGCCTGTCGGCTTTCTTCTCTTAGCCGGCACTGGAATCTTGATTCTTCCGCTAAGATATGCACCTGTAAGCGAATCCTTGCATGCCATAATATCAGCTGCTGTTCCTGTCGCAACAACTTCTCCACCATTACGTCCGGCACCCGGTCCTATATCAACAATATAATCTGCGGCACGCATAGTATCTTCATCGTGTTCAACCACAATAACTGAGTTACCAAGGTCACGCAAATGTATAAGTGTCCCAAGCAGCTTGTCATTATCTCTCTGATGAAGTCCGATACTTGGCTCATCAAGTATATAAGCCACACCAACAAGTCCTGAACCTATCTGTGTCGCAAGTCTTATTCTCTGTGCCTCTCCTCCTGAAAGCGTACCTGTAGCTCTTGATAATGAAAGATAATCAAGTCCTACATCCATAAGAAACTGTATTCTTGCCTTAATCTCCTTAAGTATCTCTGCACCGATAAACTTCTGTCTGTCTGTAAGCTCAAGCTCATCTAAGAACTTCTTTAACTTAACAATAGACATATCTGTAATCTGATATATATTCTTATCTGCTATCGTAACTGCAAGAGATGATGGCTTTAATCTCTGTCCGTGGCAGGACTTACAAGGTCTTATGCGCATGAATTCCTCATACTGCTGCTTTGCACTGTCTGAGTAAGTTTCCCTGTATCTTTTCTCCATATTATGGATAAGGCCTTCAAATGCTATATCGTATTCTCCAACGCCTCTCTGGCCTTTGTAATGCACTTTAACACTTCTGCCCTTAGTACCATTTATAATCATATCCTTAATATCATCTGGATAATCCTTAAATGGTGTTGATAAACTGAAGTTATATTCCTTTGCAAGTGCACTCATAATAGCCCTTGAAAAGCTGCCCTCATCCTTTACAGACTGCCATCCCATACCAACTATAGCTCCCTCATCGATGCTTAATGAATCATCTGGTATAAGAAGCTCTGCATCAAAATTCATTGTATAACCAAGTCCGTAACAATCAGGACACGCACCAAATGGATTGTTGAACGAAAAGCTTCTTGGCTCTATCTCATCTATGCTTATGCCACAATCCGGACACGAAAAGCTCTGTGAAAAGTTAATCGGCTCACCATCTATAACATCAACTGTCATAAGTCCCTCTGCAAGCTTAAGTGCTGTTTCTATTGAGTCTGTAAGTCTTTTGTTAATTCCATCTTTAACTACAAGACGGTCAACAACAATTTCTATATTATGCTTCTTGTTCTTATCAAGATTTATCTCATCTGTAAGCTCATACATATTGCCATCAGCAATAACTCTTACATAACCACTCTTTTTAGCCTGTTCAAAAAGCTTCTTATGTTCACCTTTTCTTCCTCTTACAACTGGAGCTAATATCTGTATCTTTGTTCTTTCTGGAAGCTCCATAATAGTATCAACCATCTGGTCTACAGTCTGCTTGTTGATTACTTTGCCACACTTTGGACAATGTGGTGTACCTATTCTTGCATATAATAATCTGAAATAATCATATATCTCTGTAACAGTTCCAACTGTTGAACGTGGATTTCTGTTAGTTGACTTCTGGTCTATGGAAATAGCTGGTGAAAGTCCTTCTATGCTCTCTACCGCCGGCTTTTCCATCTGTCCTAAGAATTGCCTTGCATATGAAGATAATGACTCCATATATCTTCTCTGGCCTTCTGCATATATAGTGTCAAAGGCAAGACTTGACTTACCAGAACCAGACAGACCTGTAAGTACTACAAGACTGTCCCTTGGTATATCTACATCAATATTTTTAAGATTATGCTCACTTGCACCTCTTATTCTTATATAATTCCTGTAATCGCCTTTTTCCATATTCTATTTTCTCCGTTATTTCTTCTTTCTTAATCCTTAATCATCTCAATTACATAATGCTTTTTCTGTAAACAGCAACTGCTTTTTATAATTCTGACTGCGTAATATTGCTTTTGAACTTATAGCCTCACCTTGTATAATAGCTATTAATTCTATCTGCCTGACTTCTTATCCTCATAAATATACTTATTAATCTCGATCATCTTATCACGAAGCATAGCCGCCTGTTCAAAGTCAAGCTCTGCTGCAGCCTTACGCATATTTTTCTCAATCTGCTTCTTAACCTTTTCAAGATCTTTAATGCTCATAGATTCATAATCTACATCAAGCCTTCCATTTGAATTATCTGCTTCTGCTGCCTTAGATATACTTATAAGATCTCTTACTGCCTTCTTTATAGTCTGAGGGGTTATTCCGTGTACCTCATTGTACTCCTGCTGTATCTTTCTACGTCTTTCCGTCTCAGATATAGCCTTTTCCATAGACTCTGTTATAGTATCTGCATACATAATAACATGTCCATCTGCATTTCTGGCAGCTCGTCCTATCGTCTGGATAAGTGAAGTCTCTGTTCTTAAGAAGCCCTCTTTATCAGCATCAAGAATAGCCACAAGACTTATCTCTGGAATATCAAGTCCCTCTCTAAGCAGATTGATACCAACAAGCACATCGAATCCGTCAAGTCGCATATCCCTTATAATCTTCTGTCGCTCTAATGTATCAATATCCGCATGAAGATACTTGACTCTTATGCCGACTTCCTTAAGATAATCTGTGAGATCCTCTGCCATACGCTTGGTAAGTGTAGTTACAAGTATCTTATTCTTTTTCTCAACTTCCTTATTAATCTCACTTATAAGATCATCTATCTGACCCTCTATTGGTCTGACTGTTATCTCTGGATCAAGAAGTCCTGTAGGTCTTATAATCTGCTCTGCCCTCATAAGTTCATGTTCTTCCTCATACCTGCTAGGCGTAGCAGATACAAAAAGCATCTGTGATATCTTGCTCTCAAACTCCTGAAAATTAAGCGGTCTGTTATCCTTCGCTGAAGGAAGCCTGAAGCCATAGTCTACAAGTGTCGTCTTTCTTGCCTGATCGCCTGCATACATTCCCCTTATCTGTGGAATAGTAATATGTGACTCATCGACAATAATCATAAAATCATCTGGAAAATAGTCCATGAGCGTATATGGTGGACACCCTGCCGGAAGCCCTGCTAAATGTCTTGAATAATTCTCAATACCTGAACAGAAGCCTGTTTCCTGCATCATCTCTATATCAAAGTTCGTTCGTTCTTCTATTCTCTGTGCCTCAAGAAGTTTATCCTCACTCTTGAAATACTCTATTCTCTCTGCAAGCTCTTTCTTAATATTCTCAATCGCCTTTTCCATCTTCTCTTTTTCAACAACATAATGTGAATTAGGAAATATAGCAACATGGTCAAGGTTACATTTAACCTCACCGGTAAGAGAATCAATCTCGCTTATCCTGTCTATCTCATCACCAAAAAACTCTACTCTCACAGCATCTCCACTGGAAGCTGACGGATATATCTCTACAACATCTCCCCTTACCCTGAATGTTCCTCTTTTAAAATCCTGGTCATTGCGCATATACTGTATATCTATAAGCTTTCTTATCATTTCATCCCTGTCTTTTTCCATACCTGGACGAAGTGAGATAACCATATTCTTATAATCAATAGGTGCACCAAGACCATATATACACGAAACTGATGCTACTATAATAACATCATCTCTCTCTGACAATGCCGCTGTTGCTGAATGTCTTAACTTATCTATCTCGTCATTAATCGAAGAATCCTTGGCTATATAAGTATCGCTCTGTGGCACATAAGCCTCTGGCTGATAATAATCATAATAGGATACAAAATACTCTACTGCATTCTCAGGAAAGAACTCTTTCATCTCAGAGTACAGCTGAGCTGCTAATGTTTTATTATGACTGATTATAAGAGTAGGCTTCTGTACATGCTGTATTATGTTCGCCATAGTAAATGTCTTACCAGAGCCTGTAACACCGACAAGTGTCTCGAACTGATTACCCTCTTCAAATCCCTGCACAAGCTTCTCTATTGCACGGGGCTGATCTCCTGTCGGTTTATAAGGAGCGTGTAACTTGAATTCCATAACAATTCTCCCTTCGTTAATCTATAGTAAAATAGTCAACAACAATATTATTTAATAGTATTTACCTTATATATTGATTTTACTACAAATAAATGCCTTTGTCTATTAAAAATAGAACATTTGTTTTATTTTGTGATAAAAATTACCTGACTGCTGATACACAACAGATTTCAACAAACTGCCAATCTGCATATCAGCCATCAGGCTTACTGTAATTTATATATTTTCCATTTGCATATATTTAATTAATCTGTGCTTCCACATTCTTAATTGCCGCATCAAGCTGGGTATCAACATCTGCATCAGTATCATATTCAACTACCATATCTGGAGTAACACCTTTTCCGTGTATATCCTGACCCTTTGGTGTAAAATACTTGGCAATTGTGAACTTTATTGCACTTCCATCTGTAAGTGGTTTAACTGTCTGCACAATTCCTTTGCCATATGTCTGGGTTCCAATTATCGTTCCTTTGCCATAATCCTGTATAGCACCTGCAAATATCTCTGAGGCACTGGCACTATTGCCATTTACAATGACTGCCAGTGGCAGATTGAACTCATCATTATCCTGACCTTTATACTCTTTTCTATTGCCCTGCTTATCCTCTGTATACACAATAAGTCCGTCAGGAAGCATATATTTAAGCATACCTACAACCGTATCAAGCAATCCACCTGGATTGTTTCTTATATCAATTACAAGTCCTTTCATACCCTGTGACTGCAAATCTTCAACAGCCGCCTTGAACTGCTTTGTTGTTACCTCCTCAAACTGTGATATCGAAAGATAACCTATATTATTATCAAGAAGTGTATATGACACTGTCTTTGCTTCAACAGCATCTCTTACCGCAGAAAATGTCAGTCGCTCAGTTCCACGAATAACCTCCAGCGTGACAGATGTACCCTTGTCGCCTTTAATAAGTGCAACGGCTGATGAAAGCTCCATACCTGTTATGTCCCTGCCATCAACATTTACAACCCTGTCGCCACTCCTGAGTCCAGCCTGATAACCTGCCCCATTATCATATACATCTACAAGAAGAACACCACCTTCACCGCTAAGCTGGCAGACTGCTCCTATGCCATAGAACTTGCCATTTGTTGACTCCTTTAAGGCTTTATATTCATCCGCTGTATAATACATGGTATACTTGTCACCATATGAACTAAGATACGCCTTGTAAATGTTATCTTTGGCGGTTTCATCATCTACATCACCAAAATAAAAGGATTCAAGCACAGAATCAATTGCATTAAGCTTGCCTTCTACCTCACTTCCAATTCCGTCTGAATCTGTGACTGCATCAGATTGTATATATACATCTCCATTAACACCTATATGAATGTAGCCTTTGGCTATACACACTGCTGCCACACTTAATATTAGAAGTATAACAGCCATAAATGCTGATACAGCACCGATAATCATTCCGCTTGCAAAGCCTTGTGATTTCTTCTTTCTTGGCGGCTGTGCATTTCTTCTTAAATCATTCATTCCATACAAATCACCAATATTTCCACGATTATCCGAAGCACTATTATTAATTCTGTTACCGGCATTGATGTCATTATCTGCATTAACATTATTAATTGCATTAATGTTATCACCAGCATTAAAATCATCACTATTGACATTATCATTTGAATAAATGTTGTTATTTTGATTGTCCATACCTATATGCCTCTGCATTTATTAAATTTTTATTTGCTTAAGTAGTTCCAAGGTGAAACATAACTTCCGTTATATCTTACATCAAAATGTAGATGAACTCCGTCAGAATCACCAGTTGTTCCCATAAGTGCTATCTTCTGTCCCTTAGTTACATGTGTTCCTGCACTGACAAGAAGCTTTGAAGCATGCAGATATCTTGTATACAATCCACCACCATGATTAATCATAATATAATTACCCGCTGATGAACTAAATGTCGCAATTACCACATCACCATCATACGCCGCATATATAGCATCACCCGCAACGCCTCTGTTAAGTGCACCGATATCAATTCCCTTATGCGGAGAGCTTCTGCCCTCTGTATCACCATAAGGTGAGGTTATCCTTGTTGACTCTGTAGGCCACTTGAACTTTCCACCATCATATTTTACAACATTGGCACTTCCACTATTCTCCTTGGCCTTAATCTCTGCCTCTATCTTGGCAATATATTCGTCCTGAGCCTTTATATCAGCTTCTATCTTAGCTTTATAATTCTCCTGCTGCTGCTTATTCTTCTGTAATGAAGCCATTTCACTCTTCTTGGTTGACTCAAGCAGTGAAAGTGAAGCTCTCTTATCTTCAAGCTCCTCCTGCTTGGTTACAAGTGTCTCCCTGTCCGTTTCTAACTGTGCTTTGGCGACAGTTATATAAGTAACAGTAGCATTATATTTTTCAAGCATTTCCCTGTCATACTGTGAGATTTTTGTAATATATTCCGCCTTATTAAGCATATCACCCATACTCTGGGAATTCATAAGCAATGCAAAATATGTTTCATCATTATGTTCATACATAAACTGAATTCTAAGCTTCATTGAACTATACTGTTCTTCTGCCTCTATCTCTGCCTGTGCAAGCTTTTCTTCTGTATCCGCTATCTCAGCCTCTATCTGCTCAACCTGCTCATTAACCTCATTAAGCTCGCCATCAACACTGGACATCTGTGCATCAAGCTGGGCAATATAAGCTATCATATCATCGTTCTGTGCCTTTAAGTCTTCAATTATTTTCTCTGTCTGTTCATACTGGCTCTGCAAATCTTTTTTCTTGCTGTTAGCATCATTGAGATTCTGCTTATCATCTCCATATACATCATAATATGACACTGCAAAATATGGTATTACAAGCACAAGTACAATCAACAATGGAATAAGCCTTTTTGCTAATGCTCTCCTCATACAACTCCTCCATTCAGCCAAACCATTTATAAAATGCATACAAACAGCCGCTTAACAATAGCATAACAATCTATACTGTAGGATACCATTTTTATTTTTAAATAGGACTTCCACATATCATATACAATCACATAATATAATCTTCATATATAATACATAATCATATAATTCAATGTAGCAGTCCTATGTCTGGCTAATATTATCTGCTATACATTAGCATGCTTTCTTACAGCAAAGAAGCTTCCTAATGCACCTATTCCGATACCAAGAAGAATTCCTACTGGAACCAGTATTCTGAATACATCATTAACCGGCATAAATGCAAGAATATTCTGAAGTATCGAGAACTTATTCATAACAAAATTAATAATATTCTCATATACAAATCTAAGAATAACTATTGGAATAATTGAACCAACAAGTCCAATTACAATACCTTCTACGAAGAATGGTGCATTAACAAATGCATCTGTAGCACCTATATACTTCATAATAGAAATCTCTTCTTTACGGACAGTAATACCTATTACAATTGTGTTAGTAATAAGGAATATAGATACTGCAAGAAGAATAACTATAATTGCTATTGTTATGTAACTAACAAGTCTTGCGGCACTGGCAAGTCCACTTGCTGTTGCCTCTGAACGGTTAACCTGTCTTATGCCATCAAGATTTTCAAGGTATGTTACAAGTGTAGCCTGACTTGAAGCTTCATTAAGATATATCTCATATGATGAAGAATTAGCAAGAGGATTATCATCCTTGAAACCTTCTGCAAGTTCGGGGTAATCTTTAAAATACTCAGCCTTGTAATTCTCCCACGCTTCATCAGCTGATGTATAATGAATTCTTGACACTTCATTACGCTGGCTTATCGTATCGCCAAGCTTCTTAATATCTGCGTCTGTAAGTCCTTCATCGAAAAATACTGTTACGCATACTTCATTCTCAGCCTTATGAATCATATACTGAAAATTGGATACAAGTGCATAGAATACGCCGAAAAGAAATATACACGCTGTAATTGTTGCTATAGACGCAAGAGAGAACAATCTATTACGATAGATGTTCTTTAATCCGTCTTTAATATGATAAAATAACGATCTAATCTTCATAGAAATAACCACCTTTTTCCAAATCACTGATAATCTTGCCTTCGCTCATAGTAATAGTTCTCTTCTTCATCTGCTGAACTATCTCCATATTATGAGTAACAACAAGTACTGTTGTTCCCTGCTTGTTAACCTGATCTAATATCTTCATAATCTCGTTAGAGTTAGCTGGGTCAAGGTTACCTGTAGGCTCATCGCACAATAATATAGCTGGCTTATTAACCAGTGCTCTGGCTATGGCAACTCTCTGCTGTTCACCACCTGATAACTCATTAGGAAATGACTTATACTTATCAAGAAGTCCTACCATTGAAAGCATAGCAAGAACCCTGCTCTTAATCTTCTTATTAGGAGCTTCGACAACTTTCTGTGCAAATGCAATATTATCGTATATATTACGATCTGGTAAAAGTCTGAAATCCTGGAATACAACACCAATATCTCTTCTAAGATATGGTAACTTCTTTCTTGTAAGTTTATTAAGGTACTTTTTATTAACGTATATCTTACCCGATGTTGGGTCAAGTTCCTTAAGAAGAAGCTTTATAAGAGTTGACTTACCTGAACCACTCTTACCTACTATAAATACGAATTCTCCTTTCTGAACGTGAAGATTAATTCCGTTCAAAGCAGGAACTCCAGATGTATACGTTTTGGTAACATCTTCCATTATAATCATTATTAATATTCCTCCAAATTAGTATGTATCTTTACTTTCCATATATTTCATATATTTAACTACCATAAGTGCAATCTTAAATGTTATTGCATCGTCAAACACTCTCAAATCAAGACCTGTAGTCTTCTGAAGTTTATCAAGTCTGTATACAAGAGTATTTCTGTGGATATATAACTGTCTTGATGTCTCTGATACATTAAGGCTGTTATCAAAGAACTTGTTAATTGTTGATAATGTCTCCTCATCTAAATCATCAGGTGACTTTCCGTCAAATATCTCTCTTATGAACATCTGACAAAGTGGAAGTGGAAGCTGATATATTAAACGTCCAATACCAAGTCTGTTATATGCAACAACATTCTTGTCACTATAGAATATCTTGCCTACATCAAGAGCCATATTAGCTTCCTTGTAAGAACGTGATACTTCTCTTATATCATTAACAATAGTACCATAAGCAATATGTGCAGAACTCATAGCCTCTGTATTTAACATATCTATAATAACCTCTGCTGTCTTATCAAGGTCTTCGTAAGTTTCATTACTCTTAACCTCTCTGACAAGTATTATACTCTTCTCGTCAACTGCTGTAATAAAATCCCTTGTTCTTGAAGCAAATAAAGTTCTTATTGTCTCTAATGCATTAGTATCTTTCTCGTGCTTAGTCTCAATAATATATACAACTCTCTTTACATCTGTATCAATATGAAGCTTCTCGGCTCTTGTATACATATCAACCCTTAGAAGATTATCAAGAAGAAGATTCTTTATAAAGTTATCCTTATCAAATCTTTCCTTATAAGCAACTAAAAGATTCTGTATCTGAAATGCTGCAAGCTTTCCTAACATAAATACATCATCAGTTGTTCCCTTAGCCAATATTATATACTCAAGATTGCCATCTTCTACAACCTTAAAGAACTGATATCCATTAACCACCTGACTATCTGCTGGTGAATCTATAAATACAAGTGCATCTGCTGTACATTCAGCAACATTATCAAATGTCTTAGCTACAACCTTGCCCTCTGCATCAATAACACATAAATCAACTCGTGATATTTCTTTTAACCCATCAACGGTTGTCTGTAAAATCTGATTTGAAATCATATTATACTCCATTCCTTCGCATCTTTTTGACATTTACTATATCATTGTAAAGCAAAATGACAAAAAAAAAAAGAGGAAATGTATAGAAATTATACACTTCCTCTAAATTTTATAAAATAATTATATTTAAATAATACAAATATCTAATTATGTATAGTAATTAGTGAGTAATTACCATTTCTGTTTCCTTATCAAATACATGAAGTCTTGCAACATCCATAGCGAATTCAACTTCATCACCTGGACGAGCTGTTGTTCTAGGATTAACCTTAGCTGTACATGTAACATCACCGATTTCATAGTGAAGGTTAACTTCAGCACCAAGTAATTCATATACTCTGATTGTTGACTTAAACTTAGTATCCTGATGAGCAGCGATAAATTCTGGATCATCTTTAACGTCTTCTGGACGGATACCAACTACAACTGTCTTTCCAACATAACCTTCATCGATAAGCTTCTTGCTCTTTTCAGCTGGAAGTTTGATAACAACTTCTTCGCTCATCTTAAGAACTGCCTGTGAACCTTCCTGAGCTACTGTAGCGTCGATAAGATTCATCTGAGGTGAACCAATGAAACCAGCAACGAAAATGTTGTTAGGTGTATTGTAAAGGTTCTGAGGTGTATCTACCTGCTGTATAATACCATCCTTAAGAACTACGATTC
>OHDR01000637.1_pt1 | contig 14685 bp, 9 predicted proteins | sample 1567001 | NCBI WGS metagenome assembly OHDR01 (sample SAMEA3879553, study PRJEB24766) | human gut metagenome | biome: human-associated habitat; feature: feces | place: USA | collected 1985/1987 | reverse complement strand
CAGGAAATACAGCTGAAACAGCTTACAGTTATGCGGATGAATGGATGGCAGGCATTCCAGACGATGCACTATTGTCTTCCGTTAATATTCCAGCGACACATGATACTGGGAAAGCCGGGGTTGTGGAAGATGCTATTCCAGGTGTATCTATTACATCCTGTCAGAATCTTTATTATGATGAACAGTTAAATATGGGAGCACGTAGCTTTGATATTCGAGGAAATGCAACAAAAGACGATGCTTCTGCGGCAGATGTGAAAATCGTACATGGTGGCGAATTATGGCAGTGTCAGGAAAAAGACGGAAGTGATCTTACATTACAGTCAATCCTTAATACTTCTCTTGGATTCTTAGAGAAGCACAAGTCAGAAACTGTCATTCTTACAGTAAAACCAGATGCCGGTTCTACTGTCGGATTAGAGCATGCGGTAGCTGAATTTATAAAAAGTAATGAGGAAAAGGTTTACTGCGGAGGAGACATTCCATCAATGAAGGAGGCACGCGGTAAAATTGTATTTCTTAGAAGATTTAATCTGACCCAGAACTACGAAGGATGGGTTGAACGTGCAATGGGATTTAATCTTACAAATTGGGACGATATAAGCTATAAAAATTATGAATATGCGTACAAGTTATATGATGATGGAAAAAATCATGTGTATATTCAGGATGCATATAATACATATGGAAGTGAGAAGTGGGCTTACATATTAGGAACGATGAAGCAGACAACTGGACAGGATACAAGTCATCCAATTGAGTATAATTCATGGGTAATTAATTATACTTCTTGCGCACGAGGAACTCCTTTAGGATTGACACGGGAAATTAATCCGAGATTATTTAAAGATGAAGAAAATTGTATCGATAACAGATTCCTTGGAACAGTAATGCTTAACTTTATTGATGAACCAATGTCACGGTTGATCTATGAGACAAACAGCAACATGATATTTGAACCAAAACTTCCTACACCGGAAGTAGAGGTTGAATATGGTCAGACACTGGCAGAAGCTACATTGAAGGGGATTGAAAATGCACCGGCAGGAACATGGAAGTTTGAAGATGCAACCCATGTTGTAACAGATCAGGAAGTAACAGATCAGACAAAATTTGAATTGACCTTCCTGCCGGCAGATAATAAAAAATACAAAACTGTTACTATGTGGGTTCCGGTAAAAACAGTGAATAAGTCAGAAGTGATCACAGCGTATCTCGGATATGAAGAAATTTCCTATGGTGAAACTCCGAAGATGTCATACGTTGTTGCACCAACGGAAACACTGAGCGCAGATGAAGTGGAAGAACTTTTTGCAAATGTTACGGATGAAATGAGAATCCAGGAGACAGGACAGTCATTAAATGAGACAATCGATGAAGGAAGCTATAAGATTGATTGTCCGGAAACAGTAGGCGGATTCAAGGTAAACTGGATTCATTTGAAAGAATACGATCTTGATATCAATCCAGTGAACACAATGGAAACAACAGGTTCCAAAAGCAGCACAGCAGAAAATACTACATTCGAAAATGGAGCAGTCAGTAGTGCACAGAGAATCATTGTCCGTGCAGAAAAGAAAACAAAGACATATGGAGATGAGTTGACCAGCGCAGATCTTACATTTACGATCAGTGATTCAGAAAAGGCGAAACTTCTTCCAGGAGATACTGTTGAAAGTCTCGGACTGACATTGAAAGCAACAACTATCGAACCGGAAGATGTTCTGACAGGAAGCATAACAGATGAAGATGGAGATGACATTCTTGGCGCATATGGAAACGCAGGAAGATATGTCATCCTGAAAGACAATGCGACAAATACGAATTATGATGTTGTAGTTCTTCCGGCATTCCTTAATGTATCACCAAAGGAAGCAGAGATAGAATGGAATGCGGCAGCACAGTATACATATACAGGAAATGCATGTGGAATAGAGGCAAACGTGAAAGCAGACAGCCTTTTAGAAAAGGATAGTTGTGCGATTAAAAAACTGCTCAATGCAGATCATACAGAAGTTGGAAATTATAAGGCGCTTGCAATAGGTCTGACCAATGAAAACTATATCTTTTCCGGCACAAACCGCGTGCATGTATGGGAATATGAGATTTTGCAGGCAGATCCAGAAGTGACTTTCCCGGCAGCAGAAGTGATTTATGGAGACAGCTTAAAGAAAGCAACACTTTCCGGTCAGTCGGGAGAAGGTGTATTCCGTTTTGCAGACGATACGACAATGCTTACAGTAGCAGAGGATCAAAGTGAACAGGAGATGATCTTCACACCGGCTAATCCGAACTACAAGACAGTTACGTCAAATATTTCTGTAACAGTAAAACCGAGAAGCATTACGATCAGACCGGATCGTATGGAGAAAGAATATGGACAGACGATCACAGAGTATACCTGGTCAATCAGTGATGGAAGTCTGGCAGGGGATGATCAGTTAGAGGATTTGAAAATAAATGTCACATTGACAGCAGGAAATGCAGAAAAAGAAAACTGTACGGTCGGTCTTTATGATATTACAGAAAAAACTCCGCTGACAGCAGATAATGCGAATTACACAGTATTGTTTAAACCAGGAACACTGCAGGTACAGCCAAAACCTCTGGGCGTTGCATGGAATACGGACGGAACTGTGATTTATACAGGGAAAGAAGCAAATGTGTCTGCAGTATTTACAGGGGTATTGTTCGAAGATGACTGCAAGGCGGTTGTAGAAGGTGGAAATGAAATCAAGACCGGAACATATACAGCCACCATTGTCGGAATGAGCGGCGAACAGAGTGATAATTATGTGCTTCACGGAGAGGATACAGACTATCAGATAGATTACCAGATTGTGAAGAAAGAAGAAACAAAGAATCCAACCGATTCAAAGGAAACATCGACAGGTACTGCAGGAAAGAAACCAACAGGAACTTCAGTGTCAGGAAAACAGGTGAAAACAGCAAAGACAGGAGACAGCATCAGTTACATCTGGATTCTGATGATTGCAGGATCAATTGCAGTGATCGGTGGAATGATTTATGTTATTAGAAGAAGAAAACAGAAGTAAAATTAAAGTGAATCTATAAACGACAGATAGAAAGGTGTCAGGCATATGTGGAAGCTGTTATTTTAAACTTCGGCCTGACACCTTTTGTTGAAAAAAAGATAAAATTAGTATATTATGAAAACGGATGCGGTATATCTTAAACATGTAATAAAAAGTGTTTCTGAACGCAATGTGTTGAGAGAAAAGGAGAGTGAGAAATGAGTGAATTAAGTAAAAAAGCAAGAAATAGAACAAGGGTCCAGATGGTACTGACAATGTTGGTTATTGTCTCCATTATCAGACAATTCTTTTTAGGAAACTATCACAATATGTTTCTTGGGATTCTAACATTGATTTTGTTTATGGTGCCACAGTTTATCGACAAGAAACTTGGAGTGACAATTCCGGTTGGTCTAGAAACGGTTATTCTGATTTTTATCTTTTCGGCAGAGATACTTGGAGAGATCAATGCATTTTATGTAAAGATTCCGGTATGGGATACTATTTTGCATACAACGAATGGATTCCTGATGGCGGCAATCGGGTTTGCGCTGATTGATTTATTCAACCGAAGTGATCGATTTTCAATTAAGATGTCCCCATACTTTGTGGCATTTTTTGCATTTTGTTTTTCAATGACAGTTGGTGTTTTGTGGGAGTTTTTTGAATTCAGTATGGATTGGTTTTTCAGATTGGATATGCAGAAAGACTGGATCGTTCCGGCAATCAATTCAGTGAAGCTGAATCCGACAGGAGCAAATATCCCAATCCATGTAGATGTTCAGTCTGTTGTGATCAACGGTGAGACTTGGAATCTGGGCGGATATTTAGACATTGGAATCGTAGATACAATGAAAGATCTTATGGTGAATTTTGTCGGAGCTGTTGTATTTTCTGTGATTGGAATTTTATATTTGAAACATCGTGGAAAAGGAAAACTGGCAGCTTCCTTAATTCCACAGGTGAGAGATACGGATGCAGAAACATCTGAAAAATAGAAAACGTAAAGGACAGATCGATGAACAGTCAAAAAGAAATTAGAAATATAAAGATAAAAAATCAGTTGGAGCTCTGGCTGTTCTGTGCAATTATCGGTGCAGTTGCCGGCGGATTGGTCTGGGCACTTTTGAAGATTATGGCAGTCGGGATGAATCTTATCTGGGAATGGATTCCTGAACATTTTGCATTTCCATACTATACGATAGCGGTCTGTGTGATCGGTGCATTTCTTATCGGTATCTTCCGGAAGGTGTACGGAGATTATCCGGAAGAAATGGAAACTGTTATGGCAAAAGTGAAAACGGAGAAGCATTATGATTATAAAAATATGCTTGTCATGATGATTGCAGCAGTGCTGCCGCTTTTGATCGGAAGCAGTGTAGGTCCGGAAGCCGGGCTTACCGGAATTATCGTCGGAATGTGTTACTGGGCAGGAGATAATCTGAAGTTTGCTAGACAGCATGCGAAGGAATACTCCCAGATCGGGGTAGCAGCATCCTTAAGTGTTTTATTCCATGCTCCGCTATTTGGATTGTTTGAAGTGGAAGAGAACACTTTAGAAGAGAATAATTCAGAACAAACTGTTGTTCCGGCAGGAATTTCATCAAAGATATTTATTTATGGAATCGCAATTGCTGCTGCAACAGGTATTTATGCAGGACTTTCCACAGTATTCGGTTCAGGACTTTCCGGTTTTCCAAGCTTTGAGGCAGTTGAGATCGGAAAGATGGACTATGCATTAATACTTCTCTATATTATTGCAGGATGCGTGTTAGCTGTTTTTTATGAAAAGACACATCAGATAACGAAGAAAACTGCGAAAAAGGTACCGGCAGTTCTTCGAGAAGTTCTCGCAGGAATTTGTCTTGGAATCTGTGGAATGTTAATCCCGGCAGTTATGTTTTCGGGAGAAGAACAGATGGGAGTGTTGATGAAAGAGTATAGTCAATACCTTCCGTTAGCACTGATCGGAGTTGCATTTTTGAAAGTGCTTCTCACAAATATTTGTATACAGTTCGGTTTGAAGGGAGGACATTTCTTCCCGGTTATCTTCGCAGGTGTATGCATGGGATATGGCGTGGGAATGCTGATCTGCGGAAATGCAGAGAGTCATCTTGTTTTCGCATCTGCAATTGTTACAGCGGCGCTTCTAGGTGGAACGATGAAAAAGCCGTTAGCCGTTACAATGCTTCTGTTTCTATGCTATCCGGTGAAATTGTTCGTATGGATTTTTGTGGCTGCGGCAGCAGGCAGCAAATGCCTATCCTTATTTGATAAGAGAAAAGTGGAAAACAAAAATTCCGTTGAGTGAAAACTCAGCGGAATTTTTTTACCCTTTTTGAGATGTCTTCCAGTTCTTCTTTGGAAAGTTCCGGGAGACGTTCTAATTTATCCAGGAACATCATTGCCGTTTCACGACGCTGCATCTCTACAATCTGTCCATAATAATTGACAACAACACCGGTAACGATTGCAACAACGAAGATCGTGTAGATTGTGACAAGTACCGAAACCAGTTTGCCAATGAAAGTTATGGCAACAATATCGCCGAATCCGGCGGTAGAAAGTACCGCATAGCAATACCAGAGGGCATCTCCATAGCGGTTGATGTCAGGCTCTACCAGCTGAATGATGGCTGCGGATACAAAGAGAAATACGATATAACCGGAAAGAATCTGGGTTGCTTTTGTACGTTTTAAGATCATCCATAAAAGTTTTAGTTTTTTCATATATTAACGGCTCCGTTTCATAAATTTCAGATAAATTAATTATATCATGAAATGGAGTCAAAAGAATAGTCATATAAAATTTATTCTGCGGTTTTCATTTTACTGCCTTTATTCAGAATTCCATTAAAGCGGCTCATGAATGTGATTGTTGTGATTGTGGCTGCAACAATATCACTGATCGGTTCTGCAAGAAAAACTGCAAAAACCTTATCCTGAATAAAGAGTGGCAGGATAAAGATCAGCGGAATCAGCAAGATCAGTTTTCTTAAGCAGGCGAGCAGCAGACTGACCTTTGCCTGTCCCAATGCCATGAAACTTTGCTGACATGAAACCTGGAATCCGAGGGAGAAAATACCTGCCATATAGATTCTCAGTGCCCATGCAGTATAAGTGATCAGATCCGTATTGTTGGAAAAGATTCCTGCAAACAGCTTAGGAAACAGCAGCATGATCAGCCAGAAACAGCTGGTGAAAATCGTACAAACCTTAAATTGTGTAAAGAAGGCTTTTTTTACTCGCTCTTTATTGCCGGCACCGAAGTTATAACTCATGATCGGCTGACCGCCCTGGCAGATTCCCTGCAGTGGCAGCGTGGCAAGCTGGCTGACACTTGTAATGATCGTCATGGCTCCGACAGCAAGGTCCCCACCATATCTTGACAGACTGGAAGTAAAGCTGATGGAGAGAATACTTTCTGTAGAAAGCATGACAAAAGTGGAAATACCAAGTGCAAGGCATGGTAAGATAACATCCTTTTGTAATCTGAAATTTTCTTTTCTAAGATGAAGGATCGTCTTCTTCCCGGATAAGAAGCGAAGAATCCAAATCGCACCGACAGCCTGACTTAAAACAGTGGCAAGTGCGGCACCTCTTACACCAAGATTGAATACGAAGATAAAAATCGGATCAAGAATGATATTGATCACAGCTCCGATCACAGTAGTCATCATACTGATCTTGGCAAATCCCTGTGTTGTAATAAATGGATTCATTCCCATCACGATTAAGACAAAGATACTTCCAAGAATATAGATTCTTGCGTATGCTACTCCGTATGGCAGTGTCTTCTCGCTGGCTCCAAAAAGTGTCAACAGCTGTGGTGCAAATGTAAAGAAGACTACAGTAAGTATGACAGCCATAAGGATGAGAATCGCAAAACAGTTTCCAAGGATTTTTTCAGCTGTTTTATTATCTTTCTTTCCCATAGATATCGCAGCACGCGGAGCACCACCGGAACCTGCAAGCATAGCAAAAGCGTTGATCAGCATAAGGATCGGTGTAAATAATCCAACGCCGGTTAATGCCGCGGCTCCAACACCGGAAATGTGTCCGATATAGATTCGATCTACAATGTTATATAGAAGATTGATGATCTGGGCGACAACCGCAGGAATTGCAAGCTGTGCCAGAAGGCGCGGAATCTTTTCAGTCTCCATCGCCTGAGAATTTGATTTGCTATTCATATCTGTTTTCTCCTAAATAGATTTAAAGTCAAAGAAGATTATACATCTCATGTAAAGGAAAAAGCAATAAGAAATCCAAAGTCACTATTGTATCAGGAATAGAAACTTTGGATTTCGATATTGTCAATATTTTACCATATATGCATGATGTGTTGCATTGTAAGGCTGACTACTGTAATACCAACCCAGCAGGAAGCACCGAGAAGGATTGGCTTTCCACCAGATTTGACCAGCTTCACAACATTGCTGTTCAGACCGATCGCAGCCATAGCCATGATAATGAAGAACTTAGACAGTTCTTTCAGCGGAGCAAATACATCTGCGCTTACACCAAGGCTCATGCATACAGTTGTAATGACGGCCGCAATGATAAAGTACAGGATGAACATTGGAAAAGCTCTTTTTAAGCTGAACTTACCGGATGATTTTCCGTCTTTTGCGGCTGATTTCGCACGAATCAGTGAGAGCACAAGTGTGATCGGAATGATTGCAAGCGTACGTGTCAGTTTAACTGTGACAGCAGTATTAAGTGTCTCACTTCCAAGATTCCACATGCTGTCCCAGGTAGAGGCGGCAGCAGTTACGGATGAAGTATCATTGATCGCAGTTCCGGCAAAGACACCGAAAGCATTTCCGCTTGTTGTGTCGAAGCCGAGTGCATTTCCAAGCACCGGGAAAAGTACAGCAGCGATAACATTGAAGAAAAAGATAACAGAAATCGCCTGTGCGACTTCTGTGTCATCGGCGTCAATGACAGGCGCTGTAGCAGCTATCGCAGAACCACCGCAGATGGAAGAACCGACACCAACAAGGATAGATGTGTTGGAAGGAACATTCAGTACCTTGCGGAGTAGCCATGCAATGATCAAAGAGGTAGAAATTGTACTGATGATAATAGGAAGAGACTGCTTTCCTGTCTGTAAGATAACTCCGAGATTCATGCCGAATCCAAGCAGAACAACAGCAGTCTGTAAAATAATTTTAGATGTCCATTTAATTCCTGATTCGGCTGTTCCTTTTTCAGTCCAAAAGCAGGTGATCACCATTCCGGCGAGAATCGCAATGACAGGTCCGCCGATTACCGGGAATGCTTTTCCAATCAGCCAGGATGGAATCGCAATCAGAAAGCAGACCAGAATTCCTTTGAAATTTTTCTGAATAAAATTCATGATAGTTTCCTCTCTTAAGTTTTTTGTTACTGTCGGCACTATGGGCGTCAGCAACTGTATTTTTATGAAACAATTATAGATTATAACACTGGTAAACAGAAAAAATAAAGACTTTACAAAATTTTTAGAAAAGAATTAGCACTCAACTCTTTACAGTGCTAACAATACGTGCTATATTCCTAATAGAACACAGGAAAAGAAAATTTGTGGTTCAAAGGAGGGAAAGACCATGAATATCAATAAATTTACACAGAATTCATTACAGGCAGTTCAGAACTGTGAGAAGATTGCTGCGGATAACGGGAATCAGGAACTGGCGCAGGAGCATTTGCTGTATGCGCTGCTGACACAGGATGACAGTCTGATTTTAAAATTATTTGAGAAGATGAACATTCAGGGCCAGCTCTTTATTAACAGTATCGAGCAGGCAATCGGCAAGAGACCGAAGGTACAGGGAGGTCAGGCTTATGTCGGTCAGGACTTGAATAATGTACTGATCCATGCAGAAGATGAAGCAAAGCAGATGGGAGATGAGTATGTTTCTGTTGAGCATCTGTTTCTTGCAATGCTGAAGTATGCAAGCCGTGAGTTGAAGCAGATTTTTCGTGAATATGGCATCAGCAGAGAGGGCTTCCTCCATGCGCTGTCAACAGTAAGAGGAAATCAGAGAGTTACTTCTGACAATCCGGAAGCAACTTATGATACATTGAATAAATACGGCCAGGATCTTGTTGAGAAAGCAAGAGATCAGAAACTGGATCCGGTCATCGGACGTGATGAAGAGATCCGTAATGTGATTCGTATCCTGTCCCGTAAGACAAAGAATAACCCGGTGCTGATCGGTGAACCTGGTGTAGGTAAAACTGCGGTTGTAGAAGGACTTGCACAGCGAATCGTCAGCGGAGATGTACCGGAAGGCCTGAAAGATAAGACAATCTTTTCGCTGGATATGGGAGCACTGGTAGCAGGAGCGAAGTATCGTGGTGAATTCGAGGAACGTCTGAAAGCAGTTCTTGAAGAAGTGAAAAACAGTGACGGAAAGATCATTCTTTTCATTGATGAGCTTCATACGATCGTCGGAGCCGGTAAAACAGACGGTGCGATGGATGCAGGAAATATGCTTAAGCCTATGCTTGCCAGAGGTGAACTGCACTGTATCGGTGCAACAACACTGGATGAGTATCGTCAGTATATTGAGAAGGATGCTGCATTGGAGCGTCGTTTCCAGCCGGTTCTGGTAGATGAGCCAACCGTTGAGGATGCAATCTCTATCCTGAGAGGACTGAAAGAGAGATACGAAGTCTTCCATGGAGTTAAGATCACAGATAGTGCGCTTGTTGCGGCAGTTACACTTTCGAACAGATATATTTCTGATCGTTTCCTGCCGGATAAAGCAATCGACCTTGTTGACGAGGCGTGTGCATTGATCAAAACAGAACTTGATTCTATGCCGACAGAGCTTGATGAGCTTCGCCGTCGTGTGATGCAGATGGAGATTGAAGAGTCTGCACTTAAGAAAGAGGAAGATCGCTTAAGTAAAGAGCGTCTGGAACATTTGCAGGAAGAACTGGCAGAACTGAAAGCGCAGTATGCAAGTAAGAAAGTACAGTGGGAGAATGAGAAGAATTCCGTAGAGCATGTGCAGAAGATCCGTGAGCAGATCGAGCAGGTGAACAAGGAGATTCAGAAAGCTCAGAGAGAGTACGATCTGAATAAGGCAGCAGAGCTCCAGTATGGACGTCTTCCACAGTTGCAGAAACAACTGGAAGAGGAAGAAGCGAAGGTAAAAGCAAAAGATCTTTCACTTGTGCATGAATCTGTTACAGACGATGAGATCGCAAAGATCGTTTCCAGATGGACAGGTATTCCGGTTGCAAAACTGAACGAGAGTGAGAGAAATAAGACACTTCACCTTGCAGATGAATTGCATAAACGTGTCATTGGACAGGATGAAGGAGTAGAACTTGTGACAGAGGCAATCATCCGTTCCAAAGCAGGTATCAAAGATCCGACAAAACCGATCGGTTCCTTCCTGTTCCTTGGACCTACAGGTGTAGGTAAGACAGAACTTGCAAAGGCACTTGCCCAGAGCCTGTTTGATGATGAGAACAACATGGTTCGTATCGATATGAGTGAGTACATGGAGAAATATTCCGTGTCCAGACTGATCGGAGCTCCTCCGGGATATGTCGGATACGATGAAGGCGGACAGCTGACAGAAGCAGTCAGAAGAAAACCATATTCTGTTGTACTTTTCGATGAGATCGAGAAAGCACATCCGGATGTCTTCAACGTATTGCTGCAGGTACTGGATGATGGACGAATCACAGATTCCCAAGGACGTACAGTTGACTTCAAGAATACAATCTTGATCATGACTTCCAACATTGGTGCAAACTATCTGCTGGAAGGAATTAAGGACGATGGTTCGATCGATGAACAGAGTCAGGAGATGGTAATGGGTGATCTGAAAGCACATTTCAGACCGGAATTCTTGAACCGTCTGGATGAGATTATCATGTTCAAGCCGCTTGACAAGGCGTCTATCAGTGGTATTGTCAACCTGTTGCTTGCAGATCTGAATAAGCGGATTGCAGATAAGGAGCTGACACTGAAGCTTACCGATGCAGCGATGGATCATGTCATTGAAGCCGGTTACGATCCGCATTACGGAGCACGACCACTCAAGCGTTATCTGCAGAAGAATGTGGAGACACTGGTTGCAAAGAGCATCCTGTCGAATGAGCTTCGTGCAGGCGATACGATTACGCTTGATTATGATGGCAATGCGTTGTATATCAAGAAGTAAGCTATATAGAATTGGAATACCGTCAATATGGGAGCAATCCTGTATTGACGGTATTTTTTTCGCCCGATTACGTGGGAGCATGATTTCGTACAGCAATTCTGCTTAAGTATCAGACTGTGCGCATAGTTGCTCGATGTCAATATTGGAGCAAATGTCAGTATTTGACATATTGCTCCTAAAAGGTTGTTCAGCCTACAAAAAAATGGTAAAATAAGCAAGGCAAAAGTGATGGGAGTTGCACATGAACGATGTTTGTGGAAAACTCTGCGAAAGGAGACAAAACTATGTGGGCAAACGAAAGCGTATTTTATCAGATTTATCCGCTTGGCTTCTGTGGTGCACCATTTGAAAACGATGGAAAATTGGTGTCACGAATCAAGAAGGTGGAGGACTGGATTCCTCACATCCAGAAGCTTGGCGCAAACGCAATATATTTTTCACCGGTATTCGAGAGCGATACACACGGCTACAATACGAGAGATTATACGAAGATCGACTGCCGTCTTGGCACGAACGAGGATTTCAAGGAGGTTGTCGATAAGCTGCATGCAGCAGGAATCAAGGTTGTCTTGGATGGTGTATTTAACCATGTGGGACGCGGCTTCTGGGCATTTCAGGATGTATTGAAAAACCGTTGGGATTCCCCGTACAAAGACTGGTTCCATATCAGCTTCGATGGCAATTCCAACTATAACGATGGACTCTGGTATGAGGGCTGGGAAGGAAACTTTGACCTTGTCAAATTAAACCTTCGGAACGAGGAAGTAATCCAGCACATCTTGTCCTGTGTTAAGGGCTGGATCGATGAGTTCGATATCGACGGTCTCCGTCTGGATGTGGCATATTGCTTAGACCACGATTTTATCCGCAGACTGCGCGCACACTGTGACGGACTGAAGCAGGATTTCTTCTTATTAGGAGAATTGCTGCACGGCGATTACAATGTATTTGTAAATGATGGCATGCTGCACAGTGCGACAAACTATATGTGCTATAAGGGACTTTACTCAAGCTTCAACTGCATGAACATGTTCGAGATCATTCACAGTCTCCTGCAGCAGTTTGGACCAGAAGAATGGACGCGATACAAAGGAAAGCATTTCCTGTCCTTCGTCGATAATCATGATGTGACAAGAGTCGCAAGCATCCTGACGAATAAGAACCATCTGCCGCTTATTTATGCACTTGCGTTTGGTATGCCGGGTATCCCTTGTGTATACTATGGAAGCGAGTGGGGCGCAGAAGGCAGAAAAGAAGAGGGCGATCCGTCCTTGAGATTGAGCTATGAGAAGCCGGAATGGAACGAACTGACTGACTGGATCAGCAAGCTCGCGGAAGCGAAGAAGCACAGCGAAGCATTGAACTACGGTGGATTCCGTTCGGTTGTACTTACGAATCATCAGTGTATCTTCGAACGTCGTTCGGAGCATGAGCGTGTGCTTGTGGCAATCAATGCAAGCGACCAGCCGTACACGGCGCATTTTGATGCCGGATGCGGAACCGCACAGGATCTGATTACCGGACAGCCACACGACTTCGGTGGTGGCTCTGAACTTCCTCCATATTCCGCAGCATTCTGGAAGATGGAGCACTAATCATCAACAAATAAAAAGTCTCGCATAAACTATACAGAAAGTGTATGTTTGCGAGGCTTTTTTATGGCAGTGAAAATCGTAATCGACGCCGGACATGGCGGATATGACGCCGGTGCTACGTATAATGGAAGAAGAGAGAAGGACGATACGCTGGCACTGGCACTTGCGGTCGGTGAGATATTGGAGGCACAGGGATACGATGTTGTCTACACACGGACGGACGATGTCTACGATTCGCCAGTGCAGAAAGCGCGGATTGGAAATGAAAGCGGTGCAGATTTCTTTGTATCGATTCACCGGAATTCCTCCCCGACACCAAACCAGTACAATGGCGTGCAGACACTGATCTATAACAACGCCGGACTCAAGGCAACAATGGCGGAAAATGTGAACAAAGAATTGGAACAGGTCGGCTACCGGAATATCAACGTGGTGGAGCGACCGGATCTTGCGGTACTCCGGCGGACGAGAATGCCTGCAATCCTGGTAGAAGCAGGATTTATCAACAGCGATGTGGACAACAATCTTTTCGATACGAAATTCTCTGAGACAGCAGAGGCAATTGCGCGCGGCATCGATGAGACAATCCGAGATGCCGGATATACGGTTGCGCAGGGAGATATGCGAAGCGATGTTGCACAGGTAAGTGCTCCTGTATCAGAGGAAATGTATATCGCTAAGTCAGAGAACGATGCATCCGGTACGCAGATGGTAAATGAATATTATGGAATTTCACGGACGATTCCAGTATTTGCAGAAGAAACGTCGCAGGAACCAACCGGCTATCAGATACTGGTTGGCATCTACCGGGCGTTTGGAACCGCTTCGTATCAGGTAAATCGGTTTATCAATGCAGGATACGATGCAATGGTATATGAGGATGACGGACTGTATCAGGTGCGTGTCGGAAATTATGATACGATCGAAGATGCAATTATTGCACAGCGGGAATTGCGCGATCGTGGATATGATACGCTGATTGTGCGGAAAATGTAAATAAAAGTGAAAATGGGTATTGACAACTATAGGTTTACGTGATAAAGTAGCAAACGATGAACTGCCGTAGACAGTAGGTGCCGCGAGGCATAAGCAGGAAAACGCCTACCGAGGAAGAATCGTGATGAACGAATTTTAACTCTCATACTGCGGTGTGGGAGTTTTTCTTTTAAGTGCAGTTTCCGTTAATATTATAAGGAGGTGCAAGACTTTGGCTAAGATCGAGTTAAAACAGCCTGTCGTTGAGGAAATCAAAGAGAATATTAAGGACGCTAAGTCAGTAGTATTGGTTGATTACCGTGGACTTACAGTTGAGCAGGATACACAGCTTCGTAAGTCAATGAGAGAGGCAGATGTCATTTACAAGGTATACAAGAATACCATGGTAAAGCTTGCTATTGCTGGTACAGAGTTCGAGTCTTTGAAGGACGAGCTCGAAGGACCTACAGCCGTTGTTATCTCTAAGACAGATGCAACAGCTCCTGCAAGATTGGCAGCTAATTTCGCTAAGGCGAACCCAGCGCTTGAACTTAAGAGTGGTGTTGTTGAGGGTACTCATTACGACACAGACGGCATTAAGAAAATCGCTACAATTCCTTCCAGAGACGAACTTATCTCTAAGTTCCTTGGAAGCATCCAGTCACCAATTACAAACTTTGCTCGTGTTATTAAGCAGATCGCTGAGAGCAAGGAAGCTTAATTGGAATCGTTGAGATTGGAAATTACAAAACAAATTTAAATTTATAATGGAGGATTATTATTATGACAACTCAGGAAATTATTGAAGTTATCAAAGGTTTATCAGTATTAGAGTTAAATGACCTTGTAAAGGCATGTGAGGAAGAGTTCGGCGTATCTGCAGCAGCAGGCGTTGTAGTTGATTCGAAAG
>OHDR01000622.1_pt1 | contig 14987 bp, 10 predicted proteins | sample 1567001 | NCBI WGS metagenome assembly OHDR01 (sample SAMEA3879553, study PRJEB24766) | human gut metagenome | biome: human-associated habitat; feature: feces | place: USA | collected 1985/1987 | reverse complement strand
TCACGGCTCTTACCGATAGCATCGATCTCATCGATAAAAATAATACATGGTGCCATCTGCTGTGCCTGTTTAAATAAGTCACGAACTCTGGATGCTCCGACTCCGACAAACATCTCTACAAAGTCAGATCCAGAAAGTGAAAAGAATGGAACTCCTGCTTCTCCTGCTACTGCTTTGGCAAGCAATGTCTTACCAGTACCCGGAGGTCCTACAAGCAATGCACCTTTTGGCAGCTTCGCACCAATCTCTGTGTATCGTTCTGGGTGATGAAGAAAATCTACCATCTCTGTCAGTGTTTCCTTCGCTTCTCCCTGTCCCGCAACATCTGCAAATGTCACTCCTGTCTTCTTCTCAACATATACCTTCGCATTGGACTTTCCAACCCCCATCATTCCGCTGCTTCTTCGCATCATCATGACAAGGAATCCAAAGATCACGATCGTAGGGATCAAGCTGATCAATATTGATAAGAAAGTATCCATCGGATCTTCTGGTTCCTGTTCAAATGCGATCTTACTCTTGATCAGACGATTCACCAGTTCATAATCTCCGCTGATCCTCTGTACCGTATATGTCGTCTTGTAAAAAGGATTTCCCTCGTTCTTTGGTGTCACTTTCAACTGGCTGTCTGTGACTTTTACACTTTTTACCTGATCTTTATCAAGCATCGTGACAAATTTATTGTACGAAATCGTTTTCTCCGTTCCGTTTCTCCATTTTGTTAAAATCGAATTAAAAAAGAAAGTACCAAGAATTGAAACGATCAGGAAGATTGCAAGAATCTTCGCGTTTTTCTTCTTGTTATCTTTATCATTTTTATCATTCTTATTATTCTGTTGATTATTCAAATGTCAGCTCCTCCTTTGATTCATAAGCACCATTATATGTTTTCTGATTTTATAAATCAATAAAACTATTCTAAACTTTTTATAATTTTAGTGAAAAATCACATCTTTTTCGTAAAACTGGCTTTTTAGTACAATATATGGATAAGATTTTCCATGCTTCTGGTGCTCTTTTGTAACCCCTGTCAGTATCGTATCAATATAAATATGTGTCCGGTCTGCACTAAATTCTCTAACCTTGATCTTATAGCCGCTCCCCGGCTGCCTTCCATATCCGATCACATAATAAGTAAAACCACCTGTTGTATATGTAAAATGAAATGCTTCCCTCTTTTGTTCATCGATCAGTTTGCCTAATTGTACCGGGATCACACTTCTTCTACAGACAACATATACAACCTTCTGTTTTTTCCCTTGTTCATCCTTTTTGATACATCCTGTCAAAATCACACATAAAATAATACCAAAAATAAATATCCAGATTCTTTGTTTCATGGATCTCTATCCTTTTTATCATTTTATGCAAATAGATTTAAGATAATACTTCCCGGATCATTATCGGTTTCGTTGGTTTTTCTTCTATTATATGGTAGTTTTCTTTAAAATGAAGAACTGCCTGTTTTACTTTTTCTTCATCATTTCCATAAATCGTTGCAAGCACATCGCCTTTCTTCACAGGATCCGCAACCTTCTTTGAGAAAACAAGTCCAACCGTTGGATCGATCACACTTTCCTTCGTTTCTCTTCCTCCACCAAGGATCAAAGAGCAGATTCCCATTTCCTGCGCATCAATACTTCCGACAAATCCATCTTGTTCTGATCGTATTTCTTCTATAATATCTGCCTGTTCAAATAACTCTGGATGATCGATGTATTTCGTATCACCACCTTGTGCAGCAACAAATTGTTTGAATTTATCCAATGCTTTCCCACTTTGAATAGATTCCCGGACTCTCATAAGTCCTTCATCAAAATCCTTTACTGCACCGCCAAGGATCAGCATATGCGAAGCCAATGTCTCAATAAGCTCCACAAAATCATCTGGTCCATTGCCTTTTAATGTGTCGATCGCTTCTTTGACTTCCAGAATATTTCCAACTGCCATTCCAAGAGGTTCATCCATATTCGTGATCACAGCCGTCATCTTCCTTCCGGCACTCTTTCCGATCTCTACCATCTCTTTGGCAAGTTGTATCGCATCAGACTCTTCTTTCATAAATGCACCGCTTCCGGTCTTTACATCCAACAAGATTGCATCTGCTCCTGCTGCCAGCTTCTTACTCATAATACTGCTTGCGATCAAAGAAATCTGATCCACCGTTGCGGTCACATCCCGCAATGCATATAACAATTTATCTGCCGGCGCAAGATCCTTCGTCTGCCCCATGATTGAAATACCAATTGAATTCACTTGTTCTTCAAACGCATCATCTTCAAGCTGTGTTGAAAATCCTGGAATACTCTCCAGTTTATCGATCGTACCCCCAGTATGACCAAGTCCACGCCCAGACATCTTAGCAACCGGGATTCCAAACGAAGCAACAATCGGTGTCAACGCCAAAGAAGTCTTATCTCCAACCCCTCCCGTACTATGCTTATCAACCTTGATCCCCTGAATCTGAGACAGATCAAGCATCTCACCACTTCGCGCCATTGCCATCGTAAGCTCATAAGTTTCTTTTTTATCAAGCCCTTGAAAACAGATCGCCATCAACAAAGCTGACATCTGATAATCCGGTATCCTGCCATCTGTGTATTCACGGATCATCCATTGGATTTCATCTTTCGTCAAAGGTTTCCCTTGTCTCTTTTTTAGTATCAGATCATACATTCTCATAGATTCGGCCTCCTTTGCTTTTTGTTGTATATAGTATAACACAAAATTTGTAGGTAGGCTTACGTGTATGTGACAGAAATAAAAGAAAAACAAATATTTGAAAGAATCAGGTGGCAACTCCGCATTTTTGAGAGCGTTTTTTACAAATCGCTGATCCGTGCCTGTTCCTTTGGAAACTGATATGTAATGACCTTTGTCAATAGTAAATTAACAGAAATCACAACAAATTTTTATTTTATTGTTTCTGAAGATATCCAGAAAGAGTTCCGATGTATCAGTTCCCGGCATTGGCCACTCTGATATACGTGGATTGGTTACCAACAGGTCAATGGTCCGCCGCGAACTCTAGCTGTCTCCCTCACGTGGATCACAGATATTACTGTGCCAACAGAGTTTCCTCGTAGATAGTTCAAACCTAAACATGTTCGAAACTCTTTCGGGATGCCTTCAGTTGCAACTTTAATTACAGGCTGGATGATGTATGCGGCAGAGACCGGCTTACATCATCTTGATTATCATTTATAGCACATCGATCAGTATGTCAAGACTACACAGTACCGCCTTTGGCGGCTTGGTCTTGATATGGTGATCGATGTGTTATATTTATATTAGTAAATATTATCTGTCATCATTCCCCATATGAAACAAGCAAGCTCTCTCGCAATTGCTGTTTTTGCAATATTATATTTCTTGCCATCTTTCAGAACCATCTTATAATAGCGCCGTCTCAGACGCTCATTTGCCCTGTCTGCATAATTGATTACCTGCGGTGAATTTCCCGCCTGTCGTGATCTTAAGACTCTTGATTTATATCCGATCTTTCCACGGGTATAACTTTGTGCGGATTCTACCAACAGTCTGCGTACATGGGTGTTCCCTGCTTTTGTAATGCCAAGTCCGTTTCTGTCATCGCCACTGGAATGCTGTCCAGGTACCAATCCAAGATACCCTGCAAACTTTCGTGCAGATACAAAACGCTGAAAGTCTCCAACTTCAACAATTACAGATAACGCAGTATGTGTCTTGATTCCTAGAAAACAGGTTAACTTACTGACAGATTCTTTATACTCTTCTTTGGATGCTAGTTCTTCAATCCTCTGATCCAGACGGTTCAGTTTATCTGTCAGAATTGTATAAGTCAGCAGATATTCATCCAGGATCTCTTTGTAAAGCCCTGCTGGTTTTAATGATCTCAGCCATTTCACATGTTTTGCTGTCCAGTTACCACTTCCATCATACTGATAACCCTGACGTAAACAGAAAGAAAGGATCTGTTGTTTGATCTTTTTCAATTCCGCTTTATGATCATCACGCATACGGATGAATTCTTTTGTCTGATTATCTGTTTCCGTTGGAATATGTACCGGACTGTAATTGTGCTGTGCCAAGGATCTGGCAATGATCTCCGCATCTCTTTTGTCTGTTTTGATCCGTCTTTTGCTTCGTTGTTCGAGCATTGTAGTTGGTGCAAGGATCACACATTCCACATTAAAATTTTCCAATTGATGATACAAAGAATACCCAAGGCATCCTGCTTCGTAGCCACACACAAATCTTGTATCCTCTCCATATATAGTGCGAAGAAATGCAAGATATCTTAATACATTCTTGTAACTGGCTGGTGTTCTCTGGTAATGAGATGCCTTTTCATCTTCATATTTGCAAGAACAAAGAGTAAAACTTTCCTTATGAACGTCCATTCCTACGTAAACTGTGTTATAATTCATATAATGACCTCCAATTTGTATGCGGTAATCCCTGTTACCATTGTTAGTTTCCAATTCATAGTATACAGGTAAATCCACGATCCTACAAACTTGGGGGTCATTACATATTGTCTTCCTCGCTGCGAGCCAAAATGCCCGCAGCAACGGTCAGACATCCAACCACAGGCACTGCGAATTTGTAAAAAACGCACTCAAAAAGTGCTCATGTTTGCCACCTTGATTCTTTTAAATATTTGTTTTTCTTTTATTTCTCTCACATACATCTGAAGTCTATTCAAACCACGATACAGTGTGTGTTTTACTGTATAGGTATTTATAATAAACATCTGTCTGTTATTACAAAAATTGAAAATTGATAACATTTAACATACAATCTTTCCAGCGGGAAATTTTAAATTTTATACGAGAATGTCTTTATGTTTTTATGAATACTCGATACATTTTCGTGATACAACTCAAAACTTCGCCCTACCTGTGCTTTTTCGTTTCACGATAAATGGTTCAAATTCCAACTTTGTAACAAAGCTTCGAGGCTGGTTCTTGGTCTTTGAGTCGCGGATGCGTACAATGATATCAACGGCTTCTCTTCCTTTTGCTTCGATAGAATGTTCCACCGTAGTAAGTGAAATACGATTCATATCGGCCATTGGGATATTATCGAAACCACAGACAGAGAAGTCATTTGGTACTTTGTATTTTAATTCATATAATGCATCTAGGATTCCAAATGCAACCATATCATTGTATCCAACGAAGGCAGTAGAATCCGTTCCCTCTTCGAGAATCTGTTTTGTCAGATTGTATCCGGAAGAATATTCCAGCATATTTGGAGACAGCAGATTATACTCTCCGGGTGAGAGAGAACGAATACTGACGCAGTCATCTCCAAAGCCGTGTTCTTTGAAGGTTGCAACAAGTGCATCGTAACGTTTTGATCTGGAACGTTCAATATCACTGATCGGTGTTGATATGTAAGTGATCTTGCGGTGTCCAAGGGAGATCAAATGTTCTGCGACGAGTCTGGCAGGTTTGGAGCTGCTGACATGGATCGAGTCAAAAGTGATCTCGTCATTTTTATCCCCGATATTGACGATTGGAATCTGTTTTGACATATCATTAACTTCTGGAAGAAAAGAAGTTGGATACAGATAAACGATTCCAGCAGTATCCAGATCATTTTTCATAAGATCCAGATAATATTGTTCGGTGCTCGGGTTTCGCAGTGTTGGTGCAACAAAGGTAAGATATCCATAATCATGTGCTCGTTCTGTGATCGAATGAACCAGAGTTGTATAATAATGGTTAGATAAGAACGGACACATGATCAGAATGATTTTCGATAAAGGCTTCGATGTCTGCTCAATGGATTTTTTCTTTTTTTGATAGCCAAGTTCTTTTGCAGCGTCCAAAACTTTCTGTCTGGTGCTGTCTGAAAAAGAGACATTAGTCTTATTATTTAAGATCATGGAGACTGCAGACTGGGAAAGACCGACGTGATCTGCAATGTCTTTGGTCGTTACTTTCTTCTTTAAACCCATAAAATCCTCCTTAATCAAAATTATTTTAATTAATTAATAACAACTAATAAAAAACAGAAATATTAGTAATAAAATAATAATTATTAATTAAAACTACATTTATCATAGCATATTTTTTTACGGAAAAACAAGGAAAAACGAGTTTTTTTTAATTGAAAGAAATTGAAGAAAGCATCTTGAAAAAAAACGAAAAACCATGTACTATTAATAAAGTTGAAAAATATTAATAAATTCAATGAATATTGCTGAAATCTGACAGTTTTTCGAGTTTGACAAGACATTTTATCCATGTTTAAATAAAGCCATAAACAAAACAACGAACAAAACAACAAACAATGTTTTAGGAGGAAGTAAGTTATGAGATTTTTCGTGGACACAGCAGATGTAGATCAGATTCGTAAAGCAAATGATATGGGAGTTATCTGTGGAGTTACAACAAACCCTTCACTGATCGCTAAATCAGGAAGACAGTTTGAAGATGTTATCAAAGAGATCACTTCTATTGTAGATGGAGCTATCAGTGGTGAAGTAAAAGCTACAACAACTGATGCAGAAGGAATGATCAAAGAAGGAAGAGAAATCGCTAAGATTCATCCAAACATGGTAGTTAAGATTCCTACAACGATCGAAGGATTAAAAGCTACAAAGGTATTATCTTCTGAAGGAATCAAAACAAATCTGACATTGATCTTCAATCCAAACCAGGCTTTATTAGCAGCAAGAGCTGGAGCAACATATGTATCTCCATTCTTAGGAAGACTGGATGACATTTCTCAGAACGGATTAGATTTAATTGCAGACATCAGAGAAATCTTTGATGCAGCAGGAGATATCGATACACAGATCATTTGTGCAAGTGTACGTAACCCAATCCACGTAACAGAATGTGCTAAGATGGGAGCAGACATTGCTACAGTACCTTACAACGTATTTGAACAGATGATGAAACACCCATTAACAGATCAGGGAATTGCTAAATTCCAGGCAGACTACAAAGCAGTATTCGGAGAATAAGAAAGGGTGGTAGATACAATGACAACCGCAGAATTAAAGAAAACAGCAAATGAGGTTCGCAAAGGTATCATTAAGTCAACACATGCTGCCAAATCCGGACATCCGGGTGGATCTTTATCAGCAGCTGATGTATTTACATATTTATATTTTGTTGAGTTAAACGTTGATCCTAAGAATCCAAAAGATGAAAACAGAGATCGTTTCGTATTATCTAAAGGACATGTAGCTCCTGGATATTACTCAACATTAGCAGAAAGAGGATTTTTCCCAAAAGAAGATCTGTTAACATTAAGACATGTAGGATCTTACTTACAGGGACATCCTGATATGAAGAAGATTCCAGGCGTAGATATGTCTAGTGGATCATTAGGACAGGGAATCTCTGCCGCAGTTGGTATGGCACTTGCTGCAAAACTTCAGAATAAAGACTATCGTACATATACACTTCTTGGTGATGGTGAGATCCAGGAAGGACAAGTATGGGAAGCTGCAATGTTTGCAGGATCCAGAAAACTTGACAATTTAGTAGTTATCGTTGATAACAACGGATTACAGATTGATGGACCAATTGATGAAGTAAACTCTCCATATCCAATCGGAGCTAAATTCGAAGCATTTAACTTTAATGTGGTTGAAATTGATGGTCACGACTTTGATCAGATTGCTGATGCGTTCAAACAGGCAAAAGAATGCAAAGGAAAACCAACAGCGATCATTATGAAGACGATCAAAGGTAAAGGTGTATCCTTTATGGAGAATCAGGTTTCATGGCATGGTTCTGCACCAAATGATGAACAATGTAAACAGGCACTGGAAGAATTAGAAAAGGTGGGCGAGTAAGATGGCAGAAGTAAAGAAGATTGCGACAAGAGAAAGCTATGGTAATGCTTTAGTTGAATTAGGACAGGAAAACCCTAATGTTGTAGTTTTAGATGCTGACTTAGCCGCTGCAACAAAAACAGGAATGTTTAAGAAAGCTTTTCCAGAAAGACATATTGATTGTGGTATCGCAGAATGTAATATGATGGGAATCGCTGCCGGTCTTTCCACCACAGGCATCGTTCCGTTCGCAAGCACCTTCGCGATGTTTGCCGCAGGCCGTGCGTTTGAGCAGGTGCGCAACTCCATCGGATACCCGCATCTGAACGTAAAAATCGGTGCTACCCATGCCGGAATTTCCGTAGGAGAAGACGGCGCAACACATCAGTGCAACGAGGATATCGCCCTGATGAGAACCATCCCGGGCATGGTCATCCTGAACCCGGCAGATGATGTAGAGGCAAAAGCCTGCGTGAAAGCAGCTTATGAATACAACGGACCGGTTTACCTTCGTTTCGGACGTCTGGCAGTGCCGGTGATCAATGACAGAGAGGATTACAAGTTTGAGATCGGAAAAGGAATCGTATTAAAAGAAGGTACGGATGTAACCATTTTTGCGACAGGACTGGAAGTGTCAGAGTCCTTAGAAGCTGCAAAGATGCTGGAGAAAGATGGAATTTCTGCAGAAGTAATCAATATCCATACCATCAAGCCTCTGGATGAGGACATCATCCTCAAGGCAGCCAAGGAGTGCGGCAAGATCGTTACCGCCGAGGAGCACAACGTCATCGGCGGTCTGGGCGAAGCCGTCTGCGCCGTCCTGAGCGAGAAGCTGCCCACTCCCGTGCGCCGCGTGGGCGTGCAGGACGTGTTCGGCTGCTCCGGCCCTGCATGGGACCTGCTGAAGAAGTTCGGTCTGGACGCTGCCACCATCTGCAAGACTGCCCACGAGATGCTGGGCAAGTAAGCGCTTTTTACAGCAGTACGAATTCGATTTTTAAAGCCGCCGCACAAAACACTGTGCGGCGGCTTCTTTTTGCCTCTATAACTGTCCTCCGCACAAGGACAACGGCGAAATGAAAGTCTGCATTTTATATCGAAAAGAAAAACGTGCGACTTGATTTATAAAATAAATAAAGCCGCTCAAAAACAAGAAATAAAAAAGAAATAACACGATTGTTCAAGTGTACTTGCTTAAAAGTGAAATATGCTCATGGACTGAAATTGTACAAAAATCATGGGATTTTTTGGGCGTTACGTTAGACAAACTGCAGAAATGAACGCACGGCGCGGACAAATTTTGCAAAACCCCTTTTCTTTTGCGGAAAGGAGCGGTATAATGCCGTCATAGCACAAGGGAGTGCATCGTTCCGGAAGGAGGAACGGACATCCCTTGTGTATTTTTAGAACGTGACGCTTTAGCAGAGTATAAAACTAAAGCAGTAAAGAGAGGGGAAATATCTATGAGATTCGATCGTCGTATTTCGCGCCGCAGCTTCCTGGCAGCTGCCGGTGCTACCTCTGCTGTGCTGGCTCTGACGGCCTGCGGCGGCTCTTCCAGCTCGGTGGCGGCTTCCTCCGCCTCCGGCACTGCCTCCTCTGCAGCTGGCACTGCACAGGGCGGCACCCTGAATATCATGCTGGAGACCGAGGTCCAGTCGCTGGACCCGCAGGTAGCCACCGACGGCACCTCCTTTGAGGTCATCGCAGACTACACCGACGGTCTGATGCAGATGGATGCAGACGGCGCAGCAGTTCCCGCCATTGCAGAGACCTACGACATCAGTGAGGACGGCAAGACCTACACCTTCCACCTGCGGGATGCCAAGTGGTCCAACGGCGAAGCCGTTACCGCTGCCGACTTCGTATTTGGCTGGCAGCGCGCCGTGGACCCCGCCACCGCTTCCGAGTATTCCTATATGCTGTCGGATATCGGTCAGGTGGTCAACGCTGCCGAGATCATTGCAGGCGAGAAGCCCGTCACCGATCTGGGCGTGACTGCTGTGGACGACAAGACGCTGGAGGTCCAGCTGAACGTTCCCGTCAGCTACTTTTTGAGCCTGATGTACTTCCCCACCTTCTATCCGGTCAACGAGGCGTTCTACAACACCTGCAAGGACACCTTCGGCACCAGCCCCGACACGGTGCTGTCCAACGGTGCGTTCAAGCTGACCGACTACCAGCCTGCCGCAACCGCCTTTACGCTGGAAAAGAACCCCGATTACTACGATGCCGGCAAGATCGCTCTGGACGGTCTGGCCTATCAGGTCATCAAGGACAGCCAGCAGGCACTGATGAGCTACCAGACCGGTGCGCTGGACATGACTTTGCTGAACGGCGAGCAGGTGGATCAGGTCAAGGATGACCCTGAGTTTACCAGCGTGGGTGCCGGTTACCTGTGGTACATCAGCCCCAACATCGGCAGTGTGCCGGAGCTGGCCAACGAGAACCTGCGCAAAGCCATCACCTTTGCACTGGATCGTGACGCCATTACCGGAGACGTGCTGAAGGACGGCTCTGCACCCTGCTACACTGTCGTTCCGCCGCAGTTTGCTACCGGCCCCGACGGCAGCGATTTCAGCGCCGACCAGACCAAGTTTGCAGATGACTGCGCTTATGACCCCGAGAAGGCCAAGGAGCTCTTTGAGACCGCCAAGGCTGAGCTGGGTAAGGATACCTTCACCTTTGATATGGTGGTGGATGCTGACGATGCACCCCAGAAGGTGGCTCAGGTCGTCAAGGAGCAGCTGGAGACTACGCTGGCAGGCTTTACCCTGAACCTGACCGTGGAACCCAAGAAGCAGCGCGTGCAGGATATGCAGGACGGCAACTTTGAGATCGGCCTGACCCGCTGGGGCCCCGACTACGCCGACCCCATGACCTATCTGGGTATGTGGGTGACCGGCAACTCCAACAACTACGGTCTGTGGAGCGATGCCGACTACGATGCCATCATTGACGAGTGCACCACCGGTGACCTGTGCACCGACCCCGAGGGCCGCTGGGCTGCCCTGTACGAGGCAGAGCAGATCGTTCTGGAGCAGGCGGTCATCTTCCCCCTGTACGGTCAGTGCAATGCCGAGATGGTCTCCTCTGCCGTTACCGGCGTAGCGTTCCACCCCGTGGCACTGAACCGCGTGTACAAGAACGCTGCTAAGAGCGAGTAAAACTGAAAGCACACTGAACAAGGCCGCACAGTGGCCCGCAAAAAGCCACTGTGCGCCTTTTTGGCATTGTGCCTGTCCGCGGCAGACGAACGACTGACCGCGAGATCCCGGAAGGAAAAAGGGGGTCCACCCGACGTGAAAAAATATACGCTCAAGCGAATCCTGACCTCGCTGTTCACACTGCTGGCAATTTTGCTGGTGCTGTTTATCCTGATGCAGCTGATGCCCGGTTCGCCCTTCAATGATGAAAAGCTGACGCCCGATATGCGGGCAGCCCTGTATGCAAAGTACGGCCTTGACCAGCCCATCTATATCCAGTTCTTCCGCTATGTGGGCAATATGCTCCGGGGCGATCTGGGTGTCAGCTACAATATCTCCAAAAATACGCCCATCTCCCAGCTCATCCAGTCCCGTCTGCCCATCTCCATTCAGGTGGGCGGCATGGCGGTCACGCTGGGTGCCATCGCAGGTCTGGTGCTGGGCATTCTTGCCGCTTTGAAGCGGGATACCGTGGTGGACTCCATCGCCACCATCATTTCGGTCATCGGCGTATCGGTGCCGTCCTATGTGTTCGCGCTGGCGCTGAGCTACACCTTCGGCTTTAAGTTCCGCTGGTTCCCCATGCTGTTTTCCGCCAAGGACATTTTTGGCTCCAGCGTGCTGCCCAGTATCTCGCTTTCCATGTTCACCATGGCGTCCATTGCCCGCTTTACCCGCAGTGAGATGATCGAGGTGCTGGATTCGGATTATATGCTGCTGGCCGAGAGCAAGGGCATTTCCGGCCCGGCGCTGATCTTCCGCCACGCGTTGCGCAACGCCCTGATCCCCATCATCACGGTGCTGGCACCGCTGATCGTGGATTTGATGACCGGCTCGCTGGTGGTGGAAAAGATCTTCGCCATTCCCGGCGTGGGCAGCCTGCTGGTCACGGCCATCCAGTCCAACGACTACAACGTGGTCATTGGCCTGAGCTTTATTTACAGCGCCATGTACATTGGCATCATGCTGGTCGTTGACCTGCTGTACGGTATCATCGACCCGCGCATTCGTTTGGCAAAGGGGGACGACTAAATGGCAGAAAAAGCGATCCGGCTGGGCGGCGAATCCACCGCCGATGCCATTGTCAGCGCCGTGGATGCAATGTACACGGAGCACACCTTTGCGGAAAAGGATTTTGCCCTCAAGCACAACGAGGACGAGATCAGCGTGGATACCAACTTTGCGGCGCAGAACTTCTGGAAGGAAGCGCTCATCCGCTTTTTCAATAAGAAGAGCGCCGTGCTGGGGCTTGTCCTCATCGTGATCATCGTACTGCTGGCCGTTTTGGGCCCGGGCATGAACAGCTACACCTACTCCGGGCAGGATCTGAGCCAGAAAAACTTTGCGCCCCGCGTGCCGGGCATTGAGCAGTTCGGCATTCTGGACGGCAGCGAGAAGATGAGCACCACCACCGGCACCAAGGTGACCAACGCTTATCAGGAAAAAGACAAGCTGGACGTCTACTACTGGTTCGGCAGCGACCTGTACGGCCGCGACATCTGGACCCGTACATGGGAAGGTGCCCGGGTCTCCCTGATCATCGCGGTGGCGGCGGCGATCATTGATATGGTCATCGGCATGAGCTACGGCCTGATCTCCGGCTACTTCGGCGGCAGAGTGGATATGGTGATGCAGCGCTTTCTGGAGGTAGCCAACGGCATCCCCCGGCTGGTCATCGTCACGTTGCTGCTGCTGGTGCTACAGCCCGGCATGGTGACCATCATCTTTGCCCTGATGCTGACCGAATGGGTGGGCATGAGCCGCATTGCCCGCGCGGAGATGCTCAAGCTGAAGGATCAGGAGTTCGTTCTGGCCTCCCGCACGCTGGGCGCCGGCAGCTTCTTCATCATCTTCAAGGAAGTGCTGCCCAACATCATCGGACCCATCATCACGCAGGTCATGTTCAGCATCCCCACCGCCATCTTTACCGAAGCATTCCTGTCCTTTGTGGGCCTGGGCATCCCGGTGCCCCAGTGTTCGCTGGGTTCTTTGATCAGTGAGCTGTACAACAGCTTCACCACCCACCCCTATCAGATCATTCCGCCCATTGTGGTGATGAGCCTGCTGATGCTCAGCTTCAATCTGGTGGCCGATGGTCTGCGCGAGGCCCTGGACCCCAAGATGAAGAGTATGTAAGGAGGAACACCCCATGCCTGAGAACAAAAAAGAACAGGTCTTGTCGGTGCGAGACCTTGATATCACCTTTAAGACCACCGCAGGCCCGGTGCACGCCATCCGCGGCGTGAACATCGACCTGTACAAGGGCGAGACGGTCGCGCTGGTGGGCGAGTCCGGTTCCGGCAAGTCCGTCACCATGAAAGCCGCCATGGGCATTCTGGCCAAGAATGCCACCGTGAACAGCGGCAGCATCCGGTTCAGCTACCACCACGCCGACGGCAGCCCGGAGAGCGTAGACCTGCTGCAAAAGGATAAAAAGTGGATCCGCCGCCACATCAACGGCAAGCGCATCGCCATGGTGTTTCAGGACCCCATGACCAGCCTTGACCCAACCATGACCATTGGCAAGCAGATCATGGAGGGCATGCTCTGGCACTTCAAAATGCCCAAGGCGGAAGCCTACAAAAAGGCGCTGGAACTGCTGGAAGAGGTGGGTATCACCGATGCGGAAAAGCGGATGAAAAACTACCCGCACCAGCTGTCCGGCGGTATGCGCCAGCGCGTGGTCGTTGCCATTGCGCTCTCCTGCGACCCCGACCTGCTCATCTGTGACGAGCCCACCACCGCGCTGGATGTGACCATTCAGGCCAAAATTCTGGAGCTGATCCGCCGCATCCAGAAGGAGCGCGGCATCTCGGTCATCTACATCACCCACGACCTGGGCGTTGTGGCAAAGGTGGCCGACTATGTGGATGTCATGTACGCGGGCAAGATCGTGGAGACCGGCACCATCGACGAGATCTTCTACGACCCCAAGCACCCCTATACATGGGGCCTGCTGTCGGCCATGCCCGACCTTGACACCGCCGACGACCGTCTGTATACCATTCCCGGCTCGCCGCCGAACCTGCTGCACGAGAAGCCCGGCGATGCCTTTGCACCCCGCAACCGCTTTGCGCTGAACATCGACGACGAGATCGACCCGCCCATGTTCAAGATCAGCGATACCCACTATGCGGCAACATGGCTGCTGGACCCCCGTGCCCCCAAGGTGGAGATGCCGCCGGAGCTCAAGGAGCGCATTGCCCGCATGAAAGCAGAAGCAAAAAAGATCGAGGAGGCGGAATAAATGGCAGCACAGAGCACGACCCCGCTGCTGAAGGTCGAGGGACTGAAGCAGTATTTCCGCGTCAATAAGAATTTTACGGTCAAGGCGGTGGACGATGTCAGTTTTGAGATCTACCCCGGCGAGACCTACGGTCTGGTGGGCGAGTCCGGCTCGGGCAAATCCACCATCGGCCGCAGCATCATCCGCCTGTACGACCCCACTGCGGGCAAGATCACCTTTGACGGGCAGGATATCAGCGGCCGTCTGACCCATGCACAGAACAATACCCTGCGCACCCAGATGCAGATGATCTTTCAGGACCCCATGGCATCCCTGAACCCCCGCAAAAAGGTGGAGGACATCATCGGCGAGGGATTGGACATCCACCACATGTACAAGACCCCGGCGGAGCGCCGGGAGAAGGTGGAAAAAATTCTGGCCAAGGTGGGCCTTGCCCCGGAGCACGCCGAGCGCTATCCCCATCAGTTCTCGGGCGGCCAGCGCCAGCGCGTGGGCATCGCCCGCGCCCTGATCATGAACCCCAAGCTCATCATCGCCGATGAGTGCATCTCGGCACTGGATGTGTCCATTCAGGCGCAGGTGGTCAACCTGATGAAGGATATCCAGCAGGAGACCGGCACGGCCTACCTCTTCATTGCCCATGACCTTTCCATGGTCAAGTATATCTCTGACCGCATCGGGGTGCTCCATCTGGGCCACCTGCTGGAGACCGGCACCACCGAGGAGATCTTTGAGCATCCCATCCACCCCTACA
>OHDR01000613.1_pt1 | contig 15230 bp, 10 predicted proteins | sample 1567001 | NCBI WGS metagenome assembly OHDR01 (sample SAMEA3879553, study PRJEB24766) | human gut metagenome | biome: human-associated habitat; feature: feces | place: USA | collected 1985/1987 | reverse complement strand
CAAACATATCTCTTCCAGTCTTCTCATCTCTGTAAGAACGTACATATCCACCAAACTTTACTTCATACTTGTATTCAGAACGCTTAATCTCAAATGGATTGCCATCCTTTAACCAGTTATCTGGAACTTCTACCTGATATCCGTCCTTAATCTCCTGCTTAAACATTCCGTACTTATATCTTATACCACAGCCGTATGCTGGATATTCAAGTGTAGCTAAAGAATCAAGAAAACATGCTGCAAGTCTTCCAAGACCACCATTACCAAGTGCCGCATCAGGTTCCTGATCTTCGATAATATTGATATCAAGACCTAATTCTTCAAGAGCTTCTTTTATCTCATTGTACTTAGTAAGATTAATCATATTATTGCCAAGTGCACGACCCATAAGGAATTCCATTGACATATAATATACAACCTTAGGATCTTCCTTATCATATGTCTTATGAGTTGCTATCCACTTATCTATTATAAGATCTTTAACTGCATATGCCACTGATTGGAACACCTGCTGTTTGTCAGCTTCATCTATGTTCTTTCTATACAAAGACTTACAATTGCTTACGACCTTCTTCTTAAATTCTTCTTTGCTAAAAGATACTGCTGTGTCTGTCATACTGTATTCTCCTCCTTATATATAGATATACCCAATCTGTATACCTTTTATTACCAAATTAAGAGTTAATTAATCATCAACTCCGCTTTCCAACTGTATCTCCAGCCAGAAATACTATATAAGTAAATTATACACGATTACCACACCTATTGCAATTTAATAAACTTATTTTAGTGTAAATACAACATAAAATTGTTAAAAAAACAACATACTTTTCACGAAAATCATCTTTATTACAACATAAGCAATACCCTGCACTGAACTATATCAACTCCCAACTGTATATATTCTATTGTTCCGTTATTCTTCTTAACAAGCTCACTTACATTCCTAATACCATATCCGTGATAGCTGTTATCTTTTTTGGTTGTGTTCATTTCCGGATTGTTTTTTAACACATTTTCTTCTGTAGTATTACTTATTTTTATTACCATCGCCTGTTCATCTGAATATATGTCCACACTTATTCTTTTATTGACTGCTTTTAATGCTGCCTCTATTGCATTATCCAGCAAATTCTCCAGAATAATATGTATATCATAGTCGGATACACCTTTAAGTTCTCCACATACCATACACTTTATTGATAATCCATTATTGTTGCAATACTCTATCTTTCTGTTGAGAATATGATTGATAATTGCATTTTCTGAATATATATTATCCTGCCTATACAGCTTTCCTTCTTTCTGAAATTCACTCAGATAATTGACCGCTCTCTCTTGTTGCCCATTTTCTATAAGATATTGTGTCATATCTATAACTTTTGTAATTTCATGGCGCACTTTTTTAGTTTCAAGATACACTTTATTAATCTCATCAACATTTTGCTTCTGATGCTCCAACATCTCCATCTGAATAGCATTTTCCGCCTGTTTCTGACATATATTTTGTTCCATCATTAACAATATAATTGTTATAATATTTATAGCCACAAGTCCTATTATAACAACCGATGTATATACAATATTATTACCATTATCAGCATCAATGCTTAAAACTCCCGCACATACCATAATAGTAATAATAGGTATAGACAATGTAAGTATAATGTACCTGTCTTTCAAAAAGCTTCTTGTTCTTTCTTCCATTTTAACTATAATCAATAAAAATGACATTAATACAATCTGATTGACAAATGCCGCAATATAATAATCTATATTTCTAGTCTTTATAAGCTCCATAAAATCCTTGGATAAAACCAGTCCCACAATATTCCCCGCAATAACTGATGAGAAAGCCAGAACAAATACAAGCATAATATTATATACAAGTTTCTTTATAAAAGTACCTCCAAGCATCATATAACTAAAAAACAATGATAACCCCAGATATATTAAAATTCCGACACCTTCAAAATCTGTAAAATATCCCTGTAACATAAGATATAAAAATGTATACACTGTTCCCGTTATGTATACATCCTTTTTTTCTCTATCAGTTCCAAGACATTTTTGCAAATACCAGGTAACCATAAATCCCTGAAATATATTTAAAATAATCTCTATAATTACATCGTATACTCCCCAACCAGACATATTCTCTCACTCCTATATCTTTGCTCCATATAACTTTACATAATATCGTAATAATCCCTTACAATAATCTTTTATTAAGCCATTGTTGTTTTACCTTAGTAACATTTTCCCTCCCAATAGGATACATTTCTCCATTGTCCATAATCAAATTCGCTTCTTTTATGTTTTTTATATACCTTGAATTTACTACTATTCCCCTTCTCACCTGAATAAAGCCATTCTCTTCAAGTTCCTCTATATGCTTTACCATCTGATCTCTAATTGTAATATCCTTATTATTTTTAAGAACAATACGAAGCTGATGATTAAATACCTCAACCGAATATATATCATTAGCATTTAATTCCACTCTCTTAGTATTGTTGTTAAATGTTATTGTTCTGTACTCTTCACCAAGATATAATTTAATCTCATCCATAACCATTTTAAGGTCTTCACTGGCATATTTTTTTCTTATAAACCCCAAAGGTCTGCATACAAAACTCTTAGTGACATAATGGTCGTGATTGGACATATATATAATTGCAATGTTTTTATTTTGTCTGCACAATATCCTTGCTACATCAAACCCAATACTTTTATTTTCAAGTTCAATGTCCATAAATACTATATCTAATTCATTAGCAATATGAGCATTTACAAGTTCTTCTCCTGTATTAAAAAGATTATATATTATCTCATCGTTATAACCACTTTTAATAAATGCTTCATTTATTTTTTCTTTCATATAACTCATATTTTCATTATCGTCATCACATATTGCTAATCTTATCATATGCTTATCTCTCCATATAAAAATATTACTGTTTAAAACAATCACCCCTCAATATGAATTGCTTCAAACAGTAATATTTTATCATTATTATTCAAGATAATAAAGATATGCGTATTCCAAATCTATATCGTTATTTACCTATTCTATCTATTATCTACACATTATATTCATAAAATCTTCCATAGAAATTCTTTCATCCGCACTTGTTGATTACCTTTGACTATATTTCTTTGCTATTATTCAATATAATACTATATTCCCCTTTTATATAACTTATTCTGGTGTAACTGGTTCCAGCGTTATATTTCCACTACCAATCTGCGATTTATCCAAAATCGCTGAAACATTAACATCCACGAAACCTTTTTTATTTTTAAATACTTCGTCTTCTAATTTTATTCTAAGATTTTGTTCTTCTTCTGATAATTCCAAGCCTTTTATATCGTGTGTGGAAAATCCTATCAGCAGACACCGCTCGTCTCCTCCATAAAATTCAGCACTAATATTTCCTGATACCTTTTCATCCGTATTATTTAATATTACTGTATCCTTTATATTACCATCAGTATCTAATATATAAATATAATTATCATATTTTTTAAATTGCTCATCAAGAGGCTTTCCACTCAAAGCCATCAGATTAACACCCTTATATATATAGATATAGTTTCCACCATAATTCTTTAAATGTACATAACCATAGTCTTTTTCGTGCTGTAATTCCTGTACATACAAATCTTTGATATCTCCTGTACTTATATTAAGCTTTTTAACCATATAATTATCTTTATCAACACAAGTAAAATATAAGTTGCCATCCTTATCAAAATACGTTTCACTATTCCAATTTATAATCGTTGATGATATTTCAGGGTACTTTTCATTCATATCACACAGTCTACTCACCTTGTCTGTAGAGATATCTATCTGTTCTATATAATATAAGCTTTTATCGGCAGATACTCCACTTAACCAATTCACATATATCTTATCCTCTATTGGATATAACGATACTCTTTCATAATAATTATATTCACTCACATACTCTTTAACAACATATGCCTGTTCATCTGAATTCAAGGAAACTGCACATATAAACAATGAATTATCTCCTGATAATTCATAATACAGCTTACCATTAGTTATACAGGCGTTCTTACTATTTTTATTAACGGACAATCCATTTATTGATAAGGTCTTCTCTTCCTTCTTATCTCTCATCGTCTTATCATAAGAAACAAGTATATCTTTTTCCTCAGTTTTCTCAATCATATATAATCTTTCATTATGATACCATATCTTGCTTCCTACACAGATATTCTGTGATATATATGCCTCACATTCATCTGTTCTATGGTCGCAATCAACCTTAGAACATAATGGTATCGTCATATCTTTAATCATATCATAATAATATATATACATATTACTATTATTAATAACTGGTGCACCGTCTATGTAATAATATCCAGTCTCCGATGCAGCTGCGGAACCCGCCATATAATACTGCGGTGCATTATCGTCATAAGTATATGAAGAATACCTGTAATCATCAGTTACTGTTGATTGATTAGATTGCTTATCACCACAGGCAGATATTCCCAGCATTGTAACTACTGCCATTATTATTAATATTATTTTTTTCATAGCCGATACACCTCTTTCTAATATGCTAAATCAATATAATACCTGTCACATTATGTTTATACTGTTCTTACTAATTTCAGTATATCTATCCAAGCGAACATTTCAATACCATTGGCGTGAACTGTCATTTTTTGGCGTGAATTGTACCTCATCTCACCTATTTATATAAAAACGTGGAAAAAAATTGTAATCATACAACCTTCTTCCACGCTTATTACTATTGATTATATTTTCTATTTATCATTCAAAATAATAAAGATATACATCCTCTAAATCTATATCATTGTCCACCCTTACAGCCTCCTCTGGAAGCTCATCTCCGACAAGCCTTAATACCATACCGTTCTTTCTCTGCCTGATATTTCCTATATGGTACTTTCCCTGCAAATCAGCTACATCTGAAAGAGTGCAGACAACTTCACCAACCTTGCCCTGCATATTCTCTATAAGCTGTGAAGGTGTTCCTGTTGCAATTATCTCACCATCCTTTAACAAAAGCACTTTATCCGCTATACACTCAATATCACTTACAACGTGAGTTGCGAATAATATAATCTTATCTCTGGATAATTCAGCAATATAATTACGGATACCTATTCTTTCCTTAGGGTCAAGACCTGCTGTCGGTTCATCAAGTATAAGTATCTTTGGGTCACCCAGCAATGCCTGTGCAAGAAGTACACGCTGTTTCATACCACCAGAGAAACCACCTATCTTCTTATACGCAACTGATGTAAGATTGACCACTTCAAGCAATTCATCTATCTGCTGATTAACTTTTTTAATGGTCACATTTCCAGCTTCATCAACAGACTTTACACTCTTAACACCTTTTATCTCTGCCATATACTTAAGAAATGCCTTAGGCGAAAACTCCTCATAAAAGCCCTGTTGCTGTGGCATATATCCTACAACCCCACGAAACTTTGCCCCAAGCTTTAATATATCAACAAGCTCCTTAGATACTGTATTATCTTCACCATCACTATACATTATGCTTCCGCCATTCTTATCACGGCTGACATTATCTGTTATCAGATTAATCATCGTACTTTTGCCTGCACCGTTAGCACCAAGTATTCCATATACTCCCGGCGTAAATGTATAATTTATCCCTTTCAAAGCTTTGACATTTCCATATGTTTTCTTTAAATCTGTAATCTTAAGTTCCATAATAACCCTCCATACTTCTCATACCAAATAGCTTTTATTTAATGGATATTCTGTCTATATAATATTTAAAAATATTATTTTATATTTTTACGATATGTTGCACAGGCTATCACAAGCATTATTACAAATACTACAATAAGCAGAATTATGCTTTTTACGTTATAGCCATATGTATTAAACAGTCTGTTAATATCCATACCTACAACTATTGAAAACTTTTGCGCCCAGTTTACACCTAATATATATATAACGTGTGGTATTAACATAACAAATGAAACCATTAACGATACTTTATAGCTAAATCTATAAGATATAATATAAGCTGTAAATGCAACAACAAGCATCCATATAAGCCTGTATACACTACACCAGATAATATATGCCAGAATACTTATATTAACTGGAAAATCCTTAAACATCTGTAAACACCATATACTTTGTGTAAGCTGGTTATATACATAACGGTCAGATATATTATGTACATTAATTATAGTTGATATCAGCCACAATAATGTGGTTATTATGAAGACCTTTAACATTTTATTATTCCATAACCTTACTCTTCCTTTAGATGAACGTATATGGGCTGTCATTTTATTCTGCCTTTCAAAAGCATAGTCCCCTGCAAATAATAATATAACTATAATAATACTTATAAAATTCACGCTCTCATTACTAGAATACATTCTTTCTCCAAGTATATCATTATAATTGGCTGGATTAACTATAACTGCTGATGCTGACCTGTTATCATTAATTTCATTGACATAATCAACTGCCGCCTGCATTGCATCTATGTTACGCTGCTCTTTTAACAATTCCTCCTTTTTATATAACATTGCAGCTTCATCCTGCTTTGCTTCTTCTAACTCATCTCTTAAATCTGTTATATAGGCTTCCACATCTTCATCTGGCGCACGTCCATCAAATTCCTTATAGAATTTATTAACCATATAATTGTTATTAGTGTAATCCACGCCTCGTTGAATTTTAAATGTCATAAGCACATACACCAATACAATTATAAACAGAATTCCCTTCTGTATTATAAGCGTCTTATATATTTCCATTAAAAGAAGCGACATTTTATACATCAGTTTCTGTATCAATATATGTATTTTATCAAGCATAATATCAATAATATTCTTCTTTCTGATAGTATGCTTTGATGAATACACAACTATATTTCCAACAAGACCTATAAGGAATATAACCGCAGTCATAACAAATGTAGTAGTACTTATATCTGCTATAAAGCCATTGGTTCCCCAGTTCTCATACACAAGATAAGATGTTCCAGAAAACAATATATTTATTATGTTTATGTACTTCAAAGCATTAAACTGGCTATTATACTGAATTTTATTATATAGCAGATATTCACACAAAAATATTACTATAACCAATGTAACAGCAACTTTATAATTACTTATAAGATTAATTACAAAATATATAAATAACCCTATAGTAAACATTGCCAGTGCATATACCAGACAATATAGAACAAAGAACTGGTTAATGCTTATAGCATATGGAAACATATTAAACAACTTGGAATTCTGTATATATGCACCGCCAGAAATTCCATATACACGAGCATATATAGCATACAATATTCCGTTGTACAGAAATGAAAGTACAATATTATATATAATTATAATGCCACATCTTACTATCGGAAGTAATATGCGCCCACGCCTGCTTGTTCTTACAAGTACCAATACACCATTATCTGTTTCTTCTGTAAAATAGATAATAATAACTGTGAATATAATTATATACAAAAGAGGCATCGTTCTGTTGGTTACCAGCTTTTCAACAGCCGTTGTATTAACCATTTCTACATCAACAGATGGGCGATTTTCCTTATCCTTAATCTGTTTATTCGCATTAAGTATATAAAAACTATTGTCATTACCAAAAAGTGTACTCTGCAATATTCTGTTATAATTCTTTGACTGGTTATCTGCATTATAACTTTCGATATATTTTTCTTTTTCCTTAATCAGTCCAGCAGCTTCCTCTATATATTCGCTGTCTTCTTCCTTATATTGTTCATACGTTTTAGTAAGTTTTTCTGCTGTAAATGCTACGTTATCATTTTTAATATTATTATAATCTGCGATAATCTCCTTGTAATACTTATACACTTTACTATCCTGATTATAATTAATCTGATAAAGGCTTATACATATCATTGCTATAAACAGACACACTATGCAAAGTAGACTTTTTCTTACAATTCTTACAAGTTCCATACGCCTTCACCTCACCCATAACTTATTCAGGTGTAATCTGCTCCAAAGTTATAGCACCACTGCCAATCTGAGATTTATCCAAAATGGCTGAAACACTGACAACTGGACTTCCCTTTTTATTTTTTCTACTTTCTTCTATAAGTTCCGCCCTAAGAGCTGTTTTTTCTTCAGATAACTCCAGACCTTTTATACCATATGTGCTAAATACAATAAGAAGACATCTGTCATCTCCTCCATAAAATTCACCTGAAATATTTCCACTTGCTGTATCATCTGTTCCATTCAATGTTACTGTATCTTTTACATTACCATCTGTATCTAATATATATATATTATTGTCGTATTTTTTTAATTTTTCTTCGATGCTCTTTTCATCAAGTGCTTCTCCATTGACATTTTTATAAATATATAAATACTTACCATCATAATTTTTCAAACTCACATACATGTAGTCTTTTTCGTGCTGCATTTCCTGCAAATATATATCTTTGATATCCCCTGTACTTATATTAAGCTTTCTTACTATATATTTATTATCACCTACGCAGGCAAAATATATATTTCCATCACTATCAAAACGCGACTGTCTACACCATTCTGTATATATAATAGTTGATGCTATTTCTGGATACTTCTCATTCATATTACACTGAATAACAACTCCATCTGTTGACACATCAATCTGCTCTGTATAATATCTATACTCATCAGCTGATATTCCACTCAGCCAGTTAACATATAGCTTATCTTCTATTGGATATAATGAAATCACTTCGTGATAATAATACCCACTCGCATACTGTTTTACAATATAAGCCTGCCCATCTGTATCTATAGGCACTGCACACAGATATATCTGATTATCTCCAGATATTTCATAATATAATTTACCATTAGTTAAACAGGCACTGTTATAATTTTTATTAACTGACAGCCCATTTATTGATAGCGTCTTCTCTTCTTTCTTATCTCTCATTGTCTTATCATAGGAAACAAGTATATCTTTTTCTGTAGTCCTCTCAATCATATATAATCTTTGGTTATGATACCATATCTTATTTCCCAGACAGGCATCCTTAGACATATATGCCTCACACTCTTCTGTCCTATGGTCACAGTCCATCTTAGAACATAATGGTATGGTCATATCTTTCACCATATCATAATAATATATATACGAATTTCTATTATTATTAACAGGCGCACCGGCTATATAATAATATCCTGTCTCTGATGCCGCTGCATTATCCGACATATAATACTGTGGTGCATTGTCATCATATACATATGAGGAATACTTATAATCCTCAGATGATGTCTGACTGTTCGTCTTTCCAGAACACGCTGTCATAACTAATGCTGTTGTAACTGTCATCATAATTAATAATATCTTTTTCATAGCCGATACGCCCCTTTCCATAATCAACATTTTAGATATTTTATTATTCTAACCAGTAATCAATATTCCCCCATTCATCAACACTAAAATTGAAATATACATATCCCTCATAATCACTATCTCCTAAATAACCTGTATAATGGAATACATATGTTGCCATTGATGTTGTATATCCATATTCATCTACGTAATCCATATTACCTATAATAACATCACCATAATCACTCCATCCTCGTGGAGTTATATTTATAACCCAGCCATAAGAACCCTCATCATATGCATATTCAACATCAGCCGTTATAGAAATATCCACACTATGTGAATTGTCAAGTACATAATTGGAAGTAGCTGTTACCGTTACTGCACCTCCCTGTGATGCCTGTGCTTTCTGTGGATTAATAAATACTACAACAGCAATAAATGCTATGATAGCCGCTGTTGCCATTTTACCTATTTTCTTTATTCTCATAAAATTCATAATATTTTCTCCTTTCGGCAAATATCTTTAGTTACTCGGTTACTAACTAAATATTATCTATACCTCCTCCCTTCTTAATTAAATTTAACTCTTTGTTGCACTAATACTAAATATTAAGAACTGAGCTCTTGGTTCTTTATAATTAATGCACAAAGTATTTATACCACAAGTCTAACTCATTAGACCTATTCTGTCAATTAATTTTACTTTTATTTATTACATATTAGCTACCACAATGTTCATTCCCATTATGTCATTAATCATAATATCTATCTATTATTTCATAATCTACACTTGTTTCACCATAACAATCTGCGTACGCTTTTATCGCATATTTGATTTTTACCCCAGCAGGATTAATTATTGTGCAATACCTTACTCCATATTCGTGGTATATCTCCACATCATCTATGGAAGCTGAGTAACCATCATAGCATTCCACATCTAAATATATCCAATCTATCTGTACCCAATATCCATCAGCGTATTCATATTCAATAGTAACTGAAACATCTGCTACTAATTCAATATTATCTATATCCATAAGTGTTAAATACATAACTGTTTTATCTGAATACTCCCTCATCATCTGCATATCATCTTCTAAATATGAACTTGTACACAAAATATTCTCAGCTTTTACTTTATCGACCGATACTATGCTTATTAATATCACTAATAAAATAGCTATAATTGATTTTCTCTTTATATTTTTCATAACAATTATATTCCATCCCTCACTAATCTATTTATCTGTATTATCAATACCATCTTCACTATGGTTTATTATACATTTAACGAAATCTCCATTCTCATCTAACACCTCTTGATATGACTGAACAAATTGTCCTCCTGTTCCTGGTGTCTTGTTGCTTATTCTTCTCTGACCCGGCTTTAATTTCTCTTCTTCTATTAATTCTACCTGTTCACTCTCTTCTTCCTGTCCTATTTCCCCACTATCACCTATACTTTGGTTAACCTCATCATTACCGGCTTCTACATACTGCACCGTAGGCTTTATGAATAATGCAGCCATAACAACCGTCAATATCAGTAATGATACTGCCACCTTGCTGGTACTGGCACTTTGATGCTTCATTATATTACCTATTCTATTAATCGTAATTCTGTAATCATTATTAAATCCCAGCACCCTTACTTTTGTCACATTGCCTTTATAAGCACTATTTAACAATATATTGGCATATTTCTTACTCCAGTCCTCATCGTCCCTATGTCTGTTACAGCAGTCATAATCACAGCTTAACTCTATATATTCTGCATAATACTTATAAAACATCCATACCAGCGGATTGTACCAATATATAACCGCTGCTATGCCTGTTATTATCTTGATAATATGATGTCTGTGGCGTATGTGCGTATACTCGTGCTCATAAAGATATGGTACGTCTTCATCATTGACTGCATATGATATATAAACCTTAGGTCTGACAACACCATATACCAATCCAGAAGATATATAATCACTTCTGTATACTTTCACTCTTTTACCGCCAGCTAGTATCTCCTGTGGAATACTTGTAGATAATCCGTTCCTGAATTTCATATCAGCTAACATATTATGTAGAAATATCACAACAATTCCAAGCAGCCATATGACCGCTAATATTTCATACATATTTATTGTTATTCCCGTCACACTATCTGTGTAACTCACTTCTGACAATATGTCTGTTGATACTATTTTTATATTGAATCTGATTGACAGTGGTATCAGAATTCTGACCCACACTAAAGACATTAACAGCAGCTTAAGCTTCGCTGACTTTATACGCATTAATCCGCATATCAGCAGGCATATTAATATAGCTGCCATTACTCTGATATTATTCTCCAAAATGTCTGTATATAACTTTAACCCCATCATATGTATACCCCCACTCACTGATGTATACGGATTGCCCTAAGCCTTCCACTTTACACAATCCCCATTGTGTTATTTATCTAACCCAAATTGCCTTACTATCTCCTGTCTTTCCTCGTCCGTTATCCCCCTTGCACGAACAAAAGCCGCCACAAATTCCGGCAGCGAACCGTCAAATCTTGAATCTATGGTATTCACGCTCTCTATTGACTGTGCATCTTCTTTCTTAATTATAGATGTGACTATTGCATTCTCGGACTTTATTATTCCGCGGTCACTCAGTCTTTTTATAACTGTATATGTGGTTGACTTCTTCCAGTCAAGCTTTTCCCTGCATAATCTCACCAGCTCTGTGCTCTTAACCGGTTCATTCTCCCACAATATCTTACAGAAGTTATACTCACTTTCATATATTACTGGCTGCATATTAATCTGCACCTCTCTTATCTGATATTTATAGCCTTAGTCTAAGTCACTAAACCTTATTTGTCAATATATATTTTCACAAATATTTATACATCAACCCAAAAACTGTAAATATTAAAAAATCAGGAGAAAATTCGCACAACTGTAATTTTCTCCTGATATATTAAAGTTCTATATTAGTTCTTCTCAACTGCAAGTACAACCTTCTCACCATTGATATCCCAATCCTTAGTGAAGCCTGCTGTCTTACCTGTTTCTATAGTATTTGCAAGAACAACGCTCTTGATCTGCTCTGCATTCTTAACCATAAGGTCTGCTAACTTGTCATTACCATCTACATATACAGTAATCTTATCCATAACCTCAAATCCAGCATCCTTACGCATAGTCTGGATCTTACTTACGATTTCTCTTACGAAGCCTTCCTCGATAAGCTCTGGTGTAAGGTTAGTATCCATAACAACTGTGATACCCTTGTCAGAACTTGCTACAAAACCTTCCTTCTGAGTCATCTCTATAAGAACATCATCCTTCTCAAGAACGATATCTTCACCATCAGCATTGATTGTAAATGAACCCTTAGTGTTAAGCTCATCCATAGTTGCATTGCCATCAAGTGTTGAAAGTGCTGCTCTGATAGCATTAAGATGCTTGCCATACTTTGGTCCAAGTGTCTTTAACTGTGGCTTGAATGAGTATGAAGTAAATGCTCTTACATCATCTGTGTACTCAACTTCCTTAACATTAAGCTCATCTGCTATTATAGCTGTAAAGTATTCGTTTAACTTCCAGTCAGCCTTGATGTACAGCTTGCCGATTGGCTGTCTGTTCTTGATGTTAGTTGAGTTACGGCATGCTCTTCCGATAACAACAGCATTTAATACATCTTCCATGTTATCTTCAAGTTCCTTGTCAATCCATTCTTCCTTAACTTCTGGGAAGTCGCAGAGGTGGATACTGATAGGAGCTGTCTTATCTATACTGCATACAAGGTTTCTGTAAATGCTTTCTGTCATAAAAGGAATCATAGGTGCTGCTGTCTTGCAAAGTGTTACAAGTGTTGTGTAAAGAGTCATATAAGCATTAATCTTATCCTGCTCCATACCCTTTGCCCAGAATCTTTCACGGCATCTTCTTACATACCAGTTAGAAAGCTCATCTACAAATTCCTCAAGTGCTCTTGCTGTCTCTGTAATCTTGTAGTTCGCGAGATTGTTATCAACAGTCTTAACAAGAGTATTAAGCTTTGAAAGAATCCATTTATCCATAACTGGAAGCTTATCATACTCAAGTGTATACTTAGTAGCATCGAAGTCATCAATGTTAGCATAAAGTACAAAGAACGCATATGTGTTCCAGATAGTTCCCATAAACTTTCTCTGACCTTCTGTAACAGCCTTGTCATGGAATCTGTTAGGAAGCCATGGTGCTGAATTCTCGTAGAAATACCAGCGGATGGCATCTGCACCGTGCTTCTTTAATGCATCAAATGGATCAACAGCATTTCCCTTTGACTTACTCATCTTCTGTCCATCTGCATCCTGAACGTGACCAAGTACGATAACATTTTCATAAGGTGCTTTATTGAAAAGAAGTGTTGATATAGCAAGAAGTGAGTAGAACCAGCCTCTTGTCTGGTCAACGGCTTCTGAAATGAACTTAGCAGGGAACTGCTGTTCAAACACTTCCTTATTCTCAAATGGATAGTGGTGCTGTGCAAATGGCATTGAACCTGAATCGAACCAGCAGTCGATAACTTCTGGAACTCTCTTCATTGTTCCCTGACACTTAGGACACTTACATGTAACTGCATCAACATATGGTCTGTGAAGCTCAATATTATCTGGACAATTGTCTGATTTTTCCTTGAGTTCTTCGATACTTCCGATAGACATCATCTCACCGCAGTCCTCACACTGCCAGATATTAAGAGGTGTACCCCAGTATCTGTTTCGTGAAATTCCCCAGTCCTGAACATTTTCAAGCCATGCACCAAAACGTCCAGTTCCAATAGTTTCCGGAATCCAGTTGATTGTCTTGTTGTTAGCTATTAAGTTAGCCTTAACTTCTGGGTCTGTCATCTTGATAAACCATGACTCTCTTGCATAGTAGATAAGTGGTGTATCACATCTCCAGCAATGAGGATATTCATGCTCTACCTTAGGTGCTGAGAAGAGGATTCCTCTGCCCTCAAGTTCCTTAAGAACCTCAACATCACAGTTGATAGCGCCTGCTTCCATCTCTTTCTTAGTTGGCTTAGCACGCATTCCTGCAAATGGAGTCTCAGGCTTCATAACACCAGCCTCGTCTACCATCTGAACAAATGGAGCGTCATATTTTCTACCAACTCTTGCATCGTCTTCACCAAATGCAGGTGCAATATGAACGATACCAGTACCATCTTCCATAGTTACATAATTATCGCAGTATACGAAAAATGCTTTCTTGTGCTGCTTGTCAGCAGCATCCTTTGCACACTGGTAAAGTGGCTCATATTCCTTATATTCAAGGTCTTTACCCTTGTAAGTTTCTAATACTTCGTAGTCAACGCCAGCGCCGCTTCCAGCTTCCTTACCTTCTTCGATAACATTTCCGCCTACTGTCTGACCTGCCTTAACTGCGAGTCCACCAAGTACCTTATCAAGAAGTGCTTCTGCCATATAGTAAGTATAGCCGTCTGCTGCCTTAACTTTAACGTATGTTTCTTCTGGGTTCACGCAGAGTGCCACGTTAGATGGAAGTGTCCAAGGTGTTGTTGTCCATGCAAGGAAATATGCATCTTCGCCTACACACTTAAAACGTACTACTGCTGAACGCTCTTTAACAGCCTTATAGCCCTGTGCTACTTCGTGTGATGAAAGTGGTGTTCCACAACGTGGGCAGTAAGGAACAATCTTAAAGCCCTTGTATAAAAGACCCTTATCCCATATCTGCTTTAAAGCCCACCATTCAGACTCGATGAAGTTATCATCATATGTGATGTATGGGTTATCCATATCAGCCCAGAAACCAACTGTAGATGAGAAATCCTC
>OHDR01000606.1_pt1 | contig 15345 bp, 13 predicted proteins | sample 1567001 | NCBI WGS metagenome assembly OHDR01 (sample SAMEA3879553, study PRJEB24766) | human gut metagenome | biome: human-associated habitat; feature: feces | place: USA | collected 1985/1987 | reverse complement strand
CTACAATAAAATTCGTATTTGCTCGTTTAAAAATGGATGTTCGTTTTTCTCGTTGTGTTTGTATTCGTGATTCTCGTTGATAGACGCCCCAGCCTCCTCGGCTTCGAGACTGGGGGTTTTGATTTTTGTTTGTGGTTACTGCTTTCTAAGGCCACAGACACTGCACTCCTGGTGCGTAACAGCATCGTGATGTCTTGTACCAGTCTGTACTTTTTCAGTACCAACCCATACTTCACCATCAAGGATGCTAAAAGCACATCTTCCAGCTGGGTCTGGGTCCGGACAATCCGGGAAGCAGCTGATACAATGTTGTGCACACCATCTCTGTTTTGCACAAGGGTCAAGTAACTCGTCTGCATAACTACCATCAGGCCACATAGAGTGCCATTCATACACATCCTGCTCCTCATAAATCGGTGTTTCATGCGCTGGCTCATCTACAACCGTTTTCCACTTACAATCATGCGGAGTAATATATGGAAAAGCCGCTTTGCTCTTGATTCCATTTAGATCCGTCAAAACACCGTCGTCTTTTTTCACAAGTACGATCTGAATTGCCTCCAACCGCTTGCCAAGACCGCTCGTACCTGCCGGATCTCCATTCCACGCCCACGAAAGCCATCCGTAGGTCTGTGCATGCACACGATAACAGATATTGTAATGGTTTGCGATTTCTCCTTTGAGACGGATTCGGATTGCTTCCAGTCGTTTTGCCTGCCCGGAAGTGCCGCTCATCATACCATTTGACACCTCATTCATCCAGCCATAGCTCTGTACGTGGGTAGAATATTCGATGCTTCCGCTATATTCATTTCCGGTCAAAGCGATCTCAATGCCTTCCAATCGTTTTCCTTCGCCCGTTGTGCCGCTAACCTGTCCCATCGTTTTGTACGATGTCTCCCAGCCATACGTCTGGCGATGTACGCGGTACACCAGTCCCATCGTCTCAGACTTCGGAACCAGCTGCACTTCCAGACTTTCGAGTCTCTTCGCTTCGCCCTCAGTACCCGCGAGCGCGCCATCATACTGCCAACCCTGACTCCATCCATACGTCTGGATATGCACCCGGTAACGAATCGAATAATGCTTCGCAATCTCTCCAGTCAGACGAATCTGGATTCCCTCCAGCCGCTTGGCTTCCCCTTTGGTGCCCGCAAACTGGTTGTTCTTCACCCAGTTTGTCCAACCATACGTCTGACGATGAACCCGGTATTCAATCGAGCCATCATACCCGGTCTGATTGTTGAACCTGATCTTGATCCGCTCCAACCGTTTCGCCTGTCCGGTCGTGCCAAGTATCAGCGTGTTGTTCCTGTAAACGCCCGCTCTGTCGCCGTATGTCTGCACATGCGCCTCTCCCTCGAAAGAATACGACGCTGCAAGCGTATCCATCTGCGTCACAGATGCCATACCCAGTACAATCACCATTGCAACTGCAATCGCAATCATCTTTTGTGCCATTTTTCTCATAATTCATCCTCCTCTGCTATACCGCACATCATCCGACTATGTGGGTACACCCTCGTCTCTGGTTTCATTGTACTTCAATGGGAAATTCGTATTTCTCGATCACTTGAATTCGTATTACTCGTTTAATTAGAAATTGGTAAACTCTCGAAATGGTGGCTCGAACCACCTGTAGTTGGTAGAGTACCGCATTCTAAATTGTTTGTCAAGAGGGAACTACCAATTCTTTTCTTCCCCATTTCTTTGCCCATTATAGCATAAGCGATTCTTTGTTGCAATATATTCTGTATTGCATCTTGCAATGCATACTTCATCTGTTATTTGCAATAATATAATTTAAACGGAGGTGTAATTATGGCATTTCAATTAAAACCAAATAAAAAAGAATCGGAAAACAAAACGATTCGTTTTCCAATTCCTTTAATTCACAAAATAGAGGCAGCGATTCAAAATCAGGATGTCACCTTCTCCAGCTTTGTCATCCAAGCCTGCGAATACGCGCTGCACGACTTGCAAAGACCCGATCACTCCAATGCAGAGCCAGAGAAACAGGATGGGGAGTAAAGTATAAAAAAGCGCAGTTCCTAATGAAACTGCGCTTAATCTCAAAAATGTATTTATAAAATCGGATGGACGGCGTATCCATCATATCAGAACATCTGCCAGATCAGGTTGCCGGATGGATCAAGAGCCTGAATCCGATAGGTATGGGCTTTTAGGTCTGCAGACAGGCGGGCAAGATACCCGTCCTTTTTCCAGGTGATATAAATGCGGTTATACATCTGCTCATCCGGTATTTTTTCAAAATGCAAAGCATTTTCTGCCTGATCAGAGATCTGCGCTGCAGGCTTTGTACGGATTTCCATTTCCGCATCAAATCCAAATGCCGGAAATTCTTTCCGGAATTTCAACATTTCAAGCTGCTTTTTTACGACCTCCTTTTTAAGGCCTGACTCTATATCTTTTTGTGTAAAATTCGTCCGGTTGATCTCTTTATGTCCACCTGCACCTGCACGCTTCACTGCCTCATAATCATTAGATCCGGCAAACAGATCCAGATACCAGACCTGAGGTTTTCCGGGCATAAAGATCTGTAATGCTCTGGCTAATAACAGTGCCTGCTCATTTTCGCCAAGTGCATTATAATATGTTGTATTTACCTGATAATACATCTTTTTATTACCATGAAGATCCTTTACAAAACCACCGCGATCCACAAGCAGCCGGATCAAATCTTCAATCCTGTCGTCCGGCAACAATCCGGCAAGATCCAGTACCGGTATTCCATCATGGCATCCAAGCATATTCACAGTATGAATATTCTCTTTTATCTGTTCCTTTGCCCATTGCTCCAGATAAGTGCCATCGCCTCTGTAAAGAGCATCCAGGATCAATCCCGGAAGGAAAAAGTCATACGTCAGATAGCCCTTTTGTGCTATCAGCTCATACTTTTTCTCTTTATATCCGGCATGAATCTCCGGAAGAAGGCGGATTCCATATGGTTTTGCAAGCTTATGGATCTGTTCAAGGAATTCCCATGTCTCCGGCTCATTTAAGAAATTGGCACGCCCCGGTGCTTTCGGGGCATATGCAAATGCATCCAGACGGATTATCTTTGCTCCGTAACCTGCCAGTTTTTTTATAGTTTCACGATAAAAGTCCCAAACCTTTTCTGATTTAATATTGAGATCCATTTGTCCTAAATATCTGGTATGATAATCATCCGTATCCCGAATCTCCTGATAAAACGTATTCCAGTATGGAATCCGGCTGCCATCTGCCATTTCAACCATCAACAGAGGCAATCCCGGTTTGCGGAAGAACATCGGATCCAGATACTTCTGTGCCGGTTGTATATAGCCGTCTTCTGTCATTTCTCCGCAGTTTTCCCAGAATGCATTCCAGTCAATAAAAAAGTCACGATATTCCGATTGACTGCCATTCTCCAACAGATCCTGAAACTGTGGCGACTGTACAGAAGCATGGTTTAAAACAAAATCCAGCTTCAGATCAATATTCTGTCTGCCCAACCGTAATAGTGCCTTTTCAGAATGAAATGTTTCCTCAAGATCATAGTCGATTACAGAAAAACCACGGTCCAGATCAGAATGGTAAATACTCGGTAGTATATATATTGAGGAAAATGCGTCTGCAAATCCATCTCTTTCAAATAAATCCGCAACTGCTTCCAGATCTCCGCCAAGACTGTCCGGATACAGATTCAGCATTGGGCCATTTTCCATTTTATTTATATCTGTCATATTTTTTTCTTCTATCTCTGTTTTCCTCATATTCTACAGCCTCCTGTTCACTTACTATTCCGTATAAATCCTGCCATGCATATCCTGAATGATATCTGCCCGATCCAGTCCATCATTAATCTTTTTCTGCTCTATTCTTAATACTCTGGCTACAAAGGGACTGTCAATGGCGGTGTCACGATTCCTCTTTTTTCGGTTTTCAAGTGTTTCTTCCGGCGTACTGATCAATACAACAGATACATCCACCCCCTGCAGGCAGGCACTGTTTCCATGTGTCCATTCAAGGATCAGAATGTCTGTATCTGATACATCCATACGATCATACCAGATATCATCCGGGGTTCTTCCCATATGACGTAGCAGCAGCTGTGAGGTTCCTCCATGAAACTGCAGGAGAAGATTCGACACAGCTTCATAATCGAGTTCCTGATCCGTACCCAGATAGTCTGTAAGAGCCTTGTCTCCATACTTCTGATATATGGATAACCACTGCATATCCTCCTGTTCTTCTGCATCCCTTCCGGCTTTTTGAAGCTCTAACAGTTTTTCTTTTACTTCGTCTGTATATAGCCTTTCCGTTATAAGTCCATTTAATCCGGACATACGAAATCTCGCAATACGTTCTGCATCATTATACATGGGAATCCGATGCGGATAATTATCCCCGCTTATAATAAGTGATTTCTTTCCCTGTTTTTCAAACATATTTTGAAGTAAGAAAGCCATCCCGGTCTTACCGACACCAGAACCTCCGGATACCGATATGATTGTTTTTTTCTCTTTTCTTTCTTCTGTTTTTTCCAAAATCAACGGAAATAATCGTTCTGCGTTTCTGATCTGTTCCCGTGCCAGATCTGATACTGTCATTTCTTTCGCTTCCATCTGTCCGTCACCTCATTTCTGATCATCGTATATATCTTTTACGCTATTGTTTTTGCCAAACTCCCCGATCTCTGCAAGCAGAAACCGGGGAGTCCTATTTATTCTTATTCTACTGCATCAAGCAGGATCTGATAGCTTGGATAATTACCGGGTACTATCGTAAACGGCATACCAAGCTCCATCAAAGCAGCTCCTGAATAAACAACACCTGTTTTCTTATCCCGATAAGAACGTTCCGGCGCAAGCCCTCTCAATCGAATATAAAATACAGGATGATTACCATGTGTATTTAACAAAACAGCACCTACAACTGCATGTTTTTTCTCTTCATCGACAGACATCCATGCTCCATATTCCGCCTCAAACGGATTACTTAATCTGTAATAATCCCCTTTTAAAATAACCGGTGCTGCTTCATGATAGGTTTTGATCTGTTCCCGGACTGCCGTCTTATCTTCCTCAGATAACTTTCCGAGATCCAGTTCATATCCGAATGCACCTGTCATGGCAACCACACCTCTGGTATTCATATCTGTCACTCTGCCGGTCTGATGATTCGGCACCGCAGATACATGGGCTCCCATCGTGGATAAAGGATAAGCAAACGATGTACCATACTGGATACGGATACGATCAACTGCATCTGTATTATCACTGCACCAGATCTGCGGTGTATAATACATCATTCCGGCATCAAATCTTCCACCGCCGCCGCTGCAGCCCTCGATGAACATCTTTGGATATCTTGCCTGAAGTCTCTCCATGAAGTCATATACACCGAGTACATACTTGTAGAGGATAGTTCCATTGTTCTGGATTCCTTCGGTCATGGAGTATACGTTCAGTATACTTCTGTTCATATCCATCTTTATGTAATCAACATCTATCTTGTCCAGCACTGCTGTCATCTGGTCAAATATGCAGTTTACGACCTCTTTTCTTGAGAAGTCCAGATTGAGCTGGCTTCTTCCCATGACAGGCTTTCTTCCAGGGATCACAAATGCATAATCCGGATGCTCCTTGAACAGCTCGCTCTTCTCGGATACCATCTCAGGCTCGATCCAGATACCGAACTTCATGCCGAGATCCTTAACCCTCTTGACAACATCAGCCATAGGGCCGCCCATCTTATCCTCATTTACAAACCAGTCGCCGAGACCTGACTTGTCGTCATTTCTCACACCGAACCAGCCATCATCCAGAACCAGCATCTCAACGCCGAGCTCTGAAGCCTGCTTTGCTATATTAACTATATCATCACCATTGAAATCGAAGTATACTGCCTCCCAACTGTTGATGAGAATAGGTCTCCTCTTTGTCTTGTACTCACCGCGGCAGATATTGTATCTCACAACGTCATGCATCTTATGTGACATGTCAGCAAATCCATCAGGTGAATAAACCATAACTACCTCAGGTGCCACAAACTCGCTCTCAGGATAGAGCACATACTCAAACATCTCATCCTGAACACCCATATTGAGTCTCACCTGATCTGTCTGATCCTTCTCAACCTCACAGTTGAAGCTTCCGCTATAGAGAAATGAGATTCCATAGCAGTCACCTGCATCCTCATTCGCATCCTTGCCTGCTATAACCACAAATGGGCTGTGCTGATGGCTTGATGTACCCCTTGTGCTTCCGATCTTCTTCACACCATGATTTATAGCTTCTCTCTCATACATGCGCTCCATAGCATGTCTTCCGTGGAAGTGGATGAGATCATAATCACCTGTCACAAAATCCAGGCTCATACTTGATGCCTTTGCCACAAATATATCCGCATCGCTTATATTTCTGACTATAGCTGATCTTGTGATCAGATCCTTATCCTCTATAATTCCATACAGAAGATCAACCTCCACTCCCACCTGAGGATCCTGAAGAACGATCTTAAGGGTCTCACCCTTCTCGCCGTCATTTGTGTAAGCAGCAGGAAGTCCCTTGAGACTATACTTACTGTCCATCACCTCATATGAAACATATCTGAGATCACATCCATGTATTCCCTCTATGTCCTTTATGTTGAATGCCGGAGTCCTGAAATCTCCGTTGCCGTAGCAGCTATATTCCAGTGGAATGTTGTCTAGAGAGAATTCTCTGTGCTCCTGTGCTTCATAAGGATTGCCTGAGAATCCTCTATCGTAATGAGTTATGACATATGACATATCCCCGTCCATTTTCTTGCCATAATACAGATGAGCCAGATACCCATAGTCGATCACCTTCATCTGATATGTAGTATTTTTGGTGTTCAATGTGAAAAGCTTTTTCTCTTCATTTATCAATATTGCCATGCCCAAGTCCTCCTTTTCGTGATCTCCAGTTTCTCTACAGCCAAATTTCATTTGACTGATCTTTCCTCATAATTTATCTACAACCGGCTCCGCCGGATTGTATTCCAAGTTCCACCATGTAGTCCACAAATTTCTCCACATATCCATAATCCGCCGCATATGCTGACAATCCAATATATGCCTTGCCATCTGTGTACTCAGTAAGTCCTGCCGCCTTGTATCCTTCAGATATATCTATTCCGACAGGTATCTTCTTCCCCTCTTCATCCTCGTAATAAATTATCCTATCCTTATACTTATCATATATATCGCCGACCTTCTCATCCGACAGGTCTGCAAGTCTGCCGCTCTTCGCCAGACCTATGAGATTGTCATACTGGCACAAGACTGCCTGAGCAGTGTCCGCCTCAAGGTATGCCAGCACCTTCATATAGTAACTGTTCTTATAATCTGAGTTATTTGCCAGATTAAAAAACGCATTGTTGTCAAATGTAACCCTTCCCGGGAGATTTTCTTCCCCTACATACAACACAAACCCCTGTGTCAGCCTGCAGTCCTCTGAAACATCATCGTAGTTGTTCACAAGGACGACATCCAGTATCGGCTTGTCCTCCCTCGTTGCAAACACAACAGTGAAATACACTACAAGTCCCACGAGAACGACCGCACCGATTATCCAAAGCTTGTAATAATCCCAGATATATCCTATTTTTTTGCGGGTGGAGTCCATCTCTTTGATCTTCTGTTTTTCTTCTTCCGTGATTATCGGCTTTTTCATAGACGTCCTCCTTTTGTTTCGCACTTACGATATATTTTGGAGTGGACGCATGAGAGGCGCTTCGCGCGGCGTCCACGGCATCATAAATACTTCGTATTTACGATATATTTCACAAGGGTGGCGTCAGTAACTGACGTCACCCTGTGGTCATATATAATATCTTCTTTAACTTTCTTTAGAGCTTTCCACCTGATGTTGCAATACCTTCTACGAACTGCTTCTGGAATATCAGGTATATAACGATCATTGGTATACATGATATAAGAGATGCAGCCATCAGCTGTGGATAATTGGACTGATACTGTCCCTGCATTGTTGCAAGAGCTGCTGAGAGCGGCATCTTGTTTGCACTGCTGTTTACAACCAGTGGCCACATCAGATCCTTGAATGCGAACACTGCTGTGAATATACCGAGGGCAACCATCGATGATCTTGCAAGCGGAGCCATGACAAACACGAATGTCTTTGGAATGTTACATCCGTCAAGTCTCGCTGCCTCCTCGAGATCTCCAGGAAGTCCCATGTAAGCCTGCTTTAGCAGGAAAGTACCGAACGCTGTTACAATTCCTGGGAATACCAGAGCAAACATTGTATTTGTCATGCCCATCTTACTGATCATCAGGAACTGTGGGATGATGAATATCTGTGAAGGAATCATCATCTGGAAAAGTATCAGGGAGAACATAAAGTCTCTGCCCTTGAACTTAAGTCTTGCAAATGCATATCCTGCGAGTGTTGCTGTGAGACATGCACACACAACTCTGAAGAATATGAGCAGTAATGTGTTCTTGTAGAGAACAAGGAAGTTCATGTTATTCCAAACAGTAGTGAACGCGTCTGTACGCCACTGTGATGGGAATATTACGAATGGACTTACCGAAGTTGCCTCTGTTACTGTCTTAAATGCTGTGAGTGTCATCCATACAAATGGCACTATCATAATGATTGAGAATATGATCAGAATGAGGTGAATCAATAATCTCTGCATTCTTCTCTTAAACTGTACGCCTCTTGTCATATCGATTCCCCCTTCCTAGTTATAATGAACCCACTTCTTCTGACCGATCATCTGGAATACTGTAAGTACCATGATGACTGCGAGAAGAAGAACTACTATTGCTGATCCATAACCCTTGTTACCATTCTGGAATGAGTACTGGTAGAACAGATATACGATGGACTCTGTCTTCTTGAGAGCCGGATTGGAAATATCCATTACCATGTATACAAGGTCGAATACCTGAAGTGCTCCGATTACTCTTGTTACGAGTACGAAGAATACTGTAGGGGAGAGAAGTGGAAGAGTGATCTTGAAGAATGCTCTTACTCCTGATGCTCCGTCAATATCTGCTGCCTCGTAGTAATCCTTAGGTATCTCCTGAAGTCCTGCAAGGAACAGAACCATGTTGTAACCTATAATCGACCAAACACCGATGATCGCAACTGAGATCCATGCGATCTTTGGATTGGATATCCACTCGATCTTTGCACCAAGGATGTGGTTTAACAGACCGAACTGTGAATTGTATAACCATCTCCATACCATGGCTACGGCTGCTGGTGCAACTACCATTGGCAGGAAAAATATTGCTCTGTATATTGTTCTTCCATGCATCTTACGATTCAGGAATACTGCAAGTATAAGTGCAATTGCGATTGAGAATGGAACCTCGATGATTGCATACTTGAATGTATTGAGAAGTGACTGCCATACCTCAGGGTCAGCAAACATCTTCTTGTAATTTGCAAATCCTGCAAATGATGAATCTCCGAATGAACCGACCTTGCAGAATGACTGATATATTGTCTGTACTATAGGCCATAAGTTAAGTACGATGATTCCTATCATTGTTGGGAGGATGAATGCCCAGCCCCATTTGCGCTGGTTTCTTTCCCATGTTGTTGACTTCTTTTTCTTGAACTCTTTATCTTCTGCTGCTGCCGGCTTAACTGTCTGTGTCTCTGTAGCCTGGATTATCTCAGCTGCTTTTTCTTCAACTTTCTTGTTGTTATCTGACATAAAATCCCTCCTCTTATCATTTATACTGTAATTAACACCCCATTGTTTCTGGTAAGCAATGGGCAGGACCTCCATCCTACCCACTGTTATGTTATCTTATAAATGCTCTGTAGGATTACTTGTCTTCCTCATCGATGTACTGGTTCATCTGAACTGCGAAGTCCTTACATGACTGCTCCATCTTTGATGGATCTGCCCATGCATCTGCGAAGAATGTCTGTTGAGTTGTATGTGTAAGGTCTGAGCACGAGCTCATTTGTAACACCTGCTACTGTTGAATCCTTTGTGATGTCAAGGTAAGCGTTGAGGTTGAACTTGTCTGTGCAGTTAACCCACTTGTCTGATGTGTTGTTGTAAGCTGACATTGTTACACCGAGCTCAGCCTGCTTCTCCTGCATCTCCTTTGAACCTAACCACTCGATAAGCTTCCAGCAGTCATCTGGTCTCTTTGTGTCTGCTGATGCAGCCCATCCAAGTCCGTTACAGATAGAAGTTCTCTTACCTGTTGTCTTGTCGTATGGAAGAATTGCTACGTCACAGTTCTCAACGAGATACTCGTTGTCAAGGAATCCTGCTGTCATCCATGAACCCTGTGTGATCATTGCTACTGTACCTGACTGGAACAAAACGTCTGTACCTGTCTCTGACATTGTTGTTGCCGGTGGGCAGCAATCCTTGAGGAGCTTTCCTACATAATCCATAGCCTTGATAGTGTTGGCATCGTCATATCCTGACTTTGTGTGATCATCATTTACGATGTAACCGCCCATTGAGTAAACCATGTTGTAGTATGTGTCCTGATCGTTTGATGTGTTCATACAGAAACCGTACTTGTCGCCAGTTGTGAGCTTCTTAGCTGCCTCATAGAGGTCATCCCATGTCCAGTTCTCATTTGGATACTCAAGTCCTGCATCATCGAACATCTTCTTGTTGTACCAGAGAGCGATTGTATCGTAATCCTTTGGTACTGCGTAATATGAGCCATCATATGTGTAGAGCTCTGTGATCTCTGACATGTAGTTGCTCATATCAACCTTATCGCTCTTCTCAATGTAGTCATCGAGCTTTAAGAGCTTGTTGTTCTTCATGTACATCTGTGAGTTGTTGGAGTGCATCCAGAATACATCCGGCATATCTCCACCTGATGCTCCAGCCTCAAGAAGTGTCCAGTATGAATCCCACTCCTTAACCTGTACATCAACCTTGATGCCTGTCTCTTCTGTGAAGAGATCACATATCTGCTGCAGACCCTTCTGCTGGTTGTTATCCCAGATAACTACCTCAAGTGAATCCTTGCTGCCGCTCTTGCTTCCGTCGCCGCTTCCGCCACATGCGCAAAGTGAAAATGCTGTTGCTGCTGCAAGTCCAACTGCTACTGTTTTCTTTAATGTTCTTCTCATAAAACCTTCCTCCTTTTTACATCACCGGCAGGATTTACGACACCCACATTCTCTTTCATACCCTGAATTCTGCGTCCTGTTCTGCCGGTTCGCCTTACGGCGTTCTGTGTGCTTTCTATGATTGAATTATAAAATTTTGGTGAACATTTTCACATGGAAAAATGTCAAAATATCATGGGTTTTTGTCACAAATGTATATTTTTAAGTAGTTAAGTTCGCTGTTTTTGTGCTATTTTATGGTAAAATGTAGAATACATATGGTAAATTGTAAAATTCGCTATATATTGGCATACATTTTTGTGCTATAGTTAAACAAACGATATTATCACTTTTTACATCAGGAGGAATTTTATGAACATTTTCAGCAGTGACGGCTGGTTTTCCAGATTTTTTGGAACGCTCGGCGATATTATAATAGTGAACATTCTATTTATATTGTGTAGTATTCCCATAGTCACCATGGGAGCTTCCATGAGCGCAATGTATTTCACTCTGTTAAAGAAGCAGAGGACAGGCGAAAATGGAGGTGTAGTGAAATTATTCTTCAAAGGCTTCAAGGATAATTTCAAACAGTCAACGATTTCATGGCTGCTATTCCTTCTTATATCATTTATATTCACTCTGGATTTCAACCTTTTTGGCAAGGGTGGTCCACAGGAGAACAAGCTCATGTACTACACCAGTGTCGTGCTTATGATATTGACATGCTTCATCGCAATTTACCTGTTCCCTGTCATAAGTGCCTTTAAGAACACATTGAAGAACCTTCTCTTGCAGTCCATTTACCTGGCAGCCAAGAACTTCATATTTACAATAGTAATCATGGTTCTCTACACTCTGCCTGCATATGTTCTGCTATCCAGCACTCAGGTATTCATGATAGGTATATTCGTGTTCATAGTATGTGGCTTTGGCCTTATAGCATATGTATCATCATTCATGTTTTTGAAGGCATTCACCCCATATCTGGATGAGGTCACAAAGAAGTACACGGACGACGATCCTGCTTCATGGATGCACAGCGATGACCAGACATCTGAATCAGATGAGGATAATCCCGAATCCACAAAGGTGACCAAGAAGCTTATCGTTGACAATTCATATCATGGCAGACAGTAGTTTTTACCGTATATCGTAAATACAGCAAAGGCGGATGTGCGACAAATCGCACACCCGCCTTTTGCTTAATTCAAATTTTTTGATTCAATTATATCTTACAGCTTCGAAGCCTCATGTCCAAACTTGGCATCCTTCGTCTCAAGCTCAACCTCAAGATTCCTGAATGACTTAGGACTCATTCCAAACTTCTGCTTGAATGCTTTGGAGAAAGAAAGAGAATCCTCATAACCACACTGATATGCGATTATATTGATCTGTTCCTTTGATGACCGGAGAAGACTTGCAGCTTTCTCCAATCTGAAGTTGATAAGATACTCCTGAGGAGATACACCCATCTCCTTCTTGAAGCTTCCTGTCAGATGACTTCTGCTGATTCCTATGAAATCCGCAATGTCATCGATCTTGATCTTGTTCATGTACTTCTCTGTTATGAAGTCGACAGCAGCCTTTACATATATCTTACTTGGATACTCAATGTTATCATCTTCCTGCGCATCGGAGGCATTATCCTCCATAATGGTTGCGAAGAGAAGCATCAGTGCACTCATTCTCTTCACCTCGTTTATACGTGTGATCTGGGAATATTCGAGCATCTTGTTGATACATTCTGCACACGTATCCATCTGCTCTATCTTGATGATAGGTGAGCCCTTTACATACCCCATCGCCTCAATAAAATCTTCAGCTCTGTATCCATGAAATCCAACCCACATGTAGCTCCATGGATCATCATCGTCAGCCCTGTAAGTAGTCTCCTCACCAGGTCTGATGATAAACGCCTGTCCAGGTCCCAGTTCATAAGTCTTCCCTGCAATTGTAAATGTACCCTTGCCCTTCTTTACCATATGGATAACATATGATTCTCTGACGTATGGACCAAACTTCCAGCCTTTTATACAATCCTCTCTTCCACAATAGTCCAGACTGATTGCGGTACCCCACATATAGGAGTTCGACAACTGTAGATCTTCCAGACAAGCAAAACCAACACTGTCAGTTAAACCAACCTTTCTTACCATAACCCGTCCTTTCCTTTACCATATCTTTGCCACCCTTTTATATAAGTTAACACCAAAACACCTTTATATTTTAACAAAAGCAGACAAACCTGTCAATTTTCAGATCTGTCTGCTTCCTGTAAAATATCTATAAATTATGTCTTACCAGTGACGGTAACCAAATACTGTTGCAGCGTTCTTGAAGTAGCTGAGTACCTGCTCTGCACATGTTGCGCTGTCACTGAATATCTTTTCTGCGATGTTATCTATAACAGTGATGAGGAATACTGAGATAACTATAGCAGCGATAACTGCAAATATCTTTGAGTTGTCATTTGTCTCAAGGTTATCGAATAACGCATGAGCTGCGATCACGATTCCGCAAAGGCTTATTCCGAGGAAGAGTATGTATCCAAAGCCTCCGATGATTCCGCTGAGGAAATCAACCTTGTGGAAGAGTGCTGAGATGATCTCAAATATGATTCCTGCAACCATTGCTATTGCCTCATAAAGTGCAAATACACCAACGGCGTTAAGTGCTTTTCCAAATGTGATTCCACCCTTGAATATAATTCCTCCGGCGATAAATACCGCTGCTGTCATGATGACTGCTGCGATTATAGTGAAGAAGAACATGTAGAAGCCCTTTGCTATTGAATCGCCAAAGTCAAATCCCATTATGAGGAATCCGACAGTTACAAATATAAGTGAGAGGATGGCATTTACTCCTGCAAGTATTCCGCCAGGAACCATGTTGTCACTCTGAACCATCTCACCCGCTGTATCTGCAGGGCTCTTGAAAAGACCTATCACATTCTTGAGAAGATCATTTATCATATTGCCCGCTGCTGATGGCTTCTTCGGCTGTGGCTGTACATAGCCCTGCTGGCCGTACATCTGCTGGTTCATCTGTGGCTGGCCGTAGCCCTGCTGACCATAACCTTGCCGGTTATAGCTTTGCTGCTGGTAGCCGCCGTAAGGGTTGCCGCCCATCTGGGGGCCGGCATCGCCCTTGGTAATGGCATCGTAGGCGGCCTGCACCTCCTTGAAGTGCTCCTCGGCCGTGGGGTCGTTGGGGTTCAAATCTGGGTGCCAACGTTTGCATTTGGCGCGGTATGCTTTTTTGATCTCTTCTTCCGAAGCGCCCTTGGAAACGCCGAGCACCTCGTAATAGTCTCTTTTATTTTCAGCCATAGACTACGCTCCTAAAAACGCCGCAATCGGGGGCAGTATAAACTGTCCCCGCTGCGTCGATACGATTTCAATTACTTTTTGTTGTTGTCGTCGTCATCCACGACCTTGTAGTCAGCATCATAATACTGCTGACCGTTCGGGCCGGTCTGTGCGCCGCCGTTCTGGCCGCCCATGTCGGGACCGGCCTGTGCGCCGCCCTGCGGGTTCGCCTGCTGATAGAGCTTCTCGCTCATCTGATAGAACATCTGCGTGAGCTCTTCGGTCGCGCTCTTGATGGCGTCGGTATCGTCGCCCTTGAGGACTTCCTTCAGCTTGTCGATACCACTCTGAACCTTGGCCTTCTCGTCCGCGGGGATCTTGTCGCCCACTTCGCCGAGGGTCTTCTCGCTCTGGTAGACCATCTGGTCGGCCTGGTTCCGGGTGTCCACTTCCTCCTTGCGCTTGGCGTCCTCGGCGGCCTTGGCGGCAAGGTCGAGCTTTTCGGCAAGGCTGCCGCGCCGCGCCGTCAGCTCGCGCAGCTCGCCTGCGCGGCTCAGAATGCCTGCGCTGCGAGAGATCGAGCCGCCCGTCATCGAGCCGCCGCGGTTCAAAACCTGGCCGTCAAGCGTCACGATGCGGAACGCGTTCGAAAACCGGCGCGAGATCGTGATGCCGCAGTCAAGGTCCTCGACCACGACCGTGCGGCCGAGCAGATTCTTGAAAATGCCGTCGTATTCGCGGTCGTATTCCACCAGCTCGCTCGCAAGGCCGACGTAACCGTACTCGTTCTGCACGCGCGCATCGCGCAACGCCTCGCCGCGGATCGACGAGAGCGGCAGGAACGTCGCGCGTCCGCCGTCGCGCTGCTTTAAGAGTTGGATGGCGCTCTTCGCGTCCTCCTCGCGCTCGACGACGATGTTCTGCAAGCCCGCGCCGAGCGCGATCTCGAT